>Ga0209287_10000019_pt1 | contig 113280 bp, 88 predicted proteins | sample PPLLak3cmMay2015_2_FD_187255 | JGI IMG/M metagenome (GOLD analysis project Ga0209287, IMG submission 187255) | Freshwater sediment microbial communities from Prairie Pothole Lake near Jamestown, North Dakota, USA - PPLs Lake P8 Core (1) Depth... | ecosystem: Environmental > Aquatic >... | reverse complement strand
TGGGTTCTGCAAATCCAAAATCTGAAGGATTTCTTTCAAAAGCTAATATTTACAAGGCTTTATATCAACACGATAAAGAACTTTTCAACAACTATAATGCTTTGAGTATAACTAGCAACTTAGGTTAATTATTTTATCAATGATCATCCTCGTTGTAAACCAAGGATGTAAAAAGGAAACCACGCAACCCACTCACGAGCCGAAGGCGTTTATCCTACCGGCTAAGTCGGCAGGGGTGATTACCAAAAGCAATAAATTTGGGATAGAATTATTTACTAAAACAGCTAAGGTTGATGATGGAAACCTCATGCTTTCCCCTTTAAGCGCAAGTGTTGCTTTAACAATGTTGCTTAATGGGAGCAAGAATAATACGTATAATCAGATTCATCAAATGCTAGGTTATGAAGGGTTGTCCCAAATTCAAGTGAATGAAGTATATAGAAATTTAGTTTCACAGCTACTTGAAGCTGACTCAAATGTTAAATTGGCGATAGCCAATGCGGTTTGGTATAGAAATGGGTTTACGGTAAAGCCAACTTTCCTTGAGGTGATGAATAATGATTTTTCTGCCCATGTCGAAGGGCTCGATTTTACCCTCCCCTCAGCATTAACAACGATTAATAAATGGGCAAGCGATAATACTTATGGAAAAATTCCAGAAGTTCTCAACGAAATTTCTGCCGATGTAGTGATGTTCCTGATGAATGCGTTATACTTCAAAGGTATTTGGACCTACCAGTTCGATAAAGCAAAAACCCAAAGAGAGGCTTTTCATAAAGGAGATGGTAGCGATATCATGGTTGACATGATGCACCTTTCACTTAATGCAAATGTGTTTACAAATGATAATTTTAGAGCTCTTGAATTAACCTATGGGAGAACCAATTTCTCCATGATTATTATCCTACCCACAGGTTCTATCGATGATTTATTTGAATCCTTTAGCAATGATGATTGGAATAGCATCTCTAACCATTTTAATGCAGCAACAAATTTTCCCGAATGGTCAGTTTCGTTACCAAAATTTAAATTTTCCTATGAGAAATTGCTTAATGATCAGCTGATTAGTTTAGGAATGATCGATGCTTTTAGCCCTGAGAACGCAAACCTTTCAGGAATAGCTGATGCTGATCTATTTGTTGATTTTGTTAAACAAAACACTTTTATTGAAGTTAATGAGGAGGGAACCGAAGCTGCGGCAGTAACAACTATTGGTATTAAGCTAACAAGTACTCCTGATGTTAATTCATTTATAGTTGACAAACCCTTTGTTTTTGCAATTCGCGAGCGCACAACCAATACAATTCTTTTTATGGGAAAAGTTGTTGACCCGCGCTATAGTAACTAACCACATCGTACAAATGTTTTTTATAGTTAGGTTGATAAGTTTATTCAGAAATAAAAGAGCCGCTAAAATTCAGCGGCTCTTTTTAAGTTAATTTGATGGTTTAAATCGTTTGCTTACTTTCTGCAGCAACATTTCTATCAACTTTCTTCACTAATCCTTGAAGAACATTGCCTGGACCTAGCTCAACGAAGTTGGTAGCACCATCGGCAAGCATATTCTTAACCGTTTGGGTCCATCTCACGGGGGCAGTTAGCTGAGCTACAAGATTTTTCTTAATCTGCTCGGGATCAGTAACCTTATTAGCATTTACATTCTGGTAAATTGGGCAGATAGGCTTTTGGAATTTTGTTTTATTGATAGCTTCTTCGAGTTCAACCCTAGCCGGTTCCATAAGCGGAGAGTGAAATGCTCCGCCAACCATAAGTTTGAGTGCACGTTTTGCACCTGCTGCAGTTAACTTCTCGCAGGCGATTTCAATACCCTTAATTGAGCCTGAAATAACAATCTGACTTGGGCAATTATAGTTTGCAGGTACTACCACCTCATCAATTGATTTGCAGATTTCTTCAACCTTTTCATCCTCAAGGCCAAGAATAGCAGCCATGGTTGATGGTTCCTTTTCGCAAGCTTTCTGCATAGCCTGTGCACGAGCAGAAACTAGTTTTAAACCATCTTCGAAGCTGAGCGCTCCTGCGGCAACAAGCGCTGAGAATTCGCCGAGCGAGTGTCCTGCAACCATCTCGGGGTTAAACTCTGTACCCTGAACCTTTGCAAGAATCACTGAATGTAGGAAAATGGCGGGTTGTGTAACTTTTGTTTGCTTTAAATCCTCATCGGTACCGGCGAACATTAGGTCGGTAATTCTGAAACCGAGAATTTCATTAGCTTTTTCAAACATCTCCTTTGCCAATGGTGAGTTGTCGTAGAGGTCTTTACCCATACCCACAAACTGCGCACCTTGACCGGGGAATACGAATGCTTTCATATATTTATGTTTTAATTAAACTTGGCAAAAATATAAAAAACATTACAGCTGATACTTTTTTAGCTCCAAAAGTAAATTGCTAAGCGGATTTATAGGCGTAATCTTTACTATTCAAGCACCAGCTCTCGGATAGGCATATTGCTATGTAGCACCTTCTCCTTTACAATATTCACATGCCCATTGAATGAAACGTTTAACAATACTTTGTACACTGAATCGCCAAGAAGCATGGGTGTTTCAATTTGATATGAATCGGATTTTTTTTGATTTTGGCCATCTGAATCGATGATTCGAGGAGTTGATACTGCTCCTTTGTAGGTTCTTCGCTGAAGTGAATATCGTTTATCGAGGTAACCAGCCGGTATGAGTTATCATTCCTATTCATATCCCCAAGTACCAGTGCTGCGTATTGGTAAACATTTCGGGAGGTAAGCAGTAGTGGCGAGATTGAACCTGCTTCGATGAAGGGTTTTTGCGTACCATCAAGTATAAAAGTTGTTTTGCCATTGTCGAGTAATCGAATTTCGAGGTATGGACAAAAACTTAAATCGATAAAGGAGATCAGCTTAAAATCAATAAAGAATGGGAGTGTGGTCGTGTAGTATGTTGACTCTTCGGTTGATACCAGATTGCTACCATTATAGCTATTGATAGCTATAGCTAACCTTTTGAGGGTTGGATTTTCCACTTTATCTTTTAGCAGCCAGTTCATTGTAATTTTTTTTATTTTTTTAACTAAAACAGATTACCAGAATGGATTTACCATACCTTTTCCTTTTATAGAGCTGTAAATATTTAAACCTATGTAGGTTACTAATAAATTTAAACCTGAAATGATGCTCGAAAAGATAAAAAGCGCACCAAATGCTCCAACCCATTTGTTTATCACAGCAGTATGGCTTTCTAGCTTAATGTAGTGCCACCAACTCCCTAGATGGCTGCTTACTCCTGTTGCTTCGAGGCTAAGTATTATCAGGTTGATAATTAAGAAAAAAAGGGTTAGACTCACCAATCCTTTCCAGGCACCCTTTATGTCGGGTGGACTTAGCTCCATATGAGAAGAAATGCACATGGAGAGATATAGAAATATCCAGAATTTGTATTCGTTGAGGTTGCTCATTTTGAAAAGGGTTCCAAGGGTACTATAGGTGGTATCCCAAAGTGAGTTAAGGATACCAGAAAATTCGCCATGAACGCTCTTCATTAACACTTTACTCTGGGCATCAATGGATGAAAAAACTTCACGGGTGTTGGGGACTAAAAAGTGGAGGAGAGCATAAATAACAGCTGTTCCAAAGATTATAGGGCCTATCCCAATAAAGAAGTTCCCAATTTTTTGGAAGATGCTTTTTGGATCGAAAGCGTGGTTAATGTAACCCAGTGTGCCATCGGTGGAGTTGGGCGAGTATAGCTTTATTTCGGTAATCTGGTGTCTGAATAAAAGGCAGAAAATGGCATGACCCAGCTCATGGATAGGGGTGCCAATCCAACCGGTAACGAAAATATCCAACGTTGAACCTGTCGTTTTCACGTAGGTTGTACGGGTGAATCGGGCTAAGAAGTAGAGGAAAAAGCCGAATACGAATAGCAGGCCGAGTAGCCAGATTAGCTGACCAAATGTATTAAAAATCAACGTTTTAAGGAACTCAACTATTCTATTAAAGTCATTCATCAACCTCAATGTATTTATTGCTGCAAGTTATACCTTTAAGGGGTTATAAATCAACCCCTGTTGATTACTTTATTGGTTTTTGTGAATAACTTCCATTTATGTCATTTTGACCAATGCCTAAAATCCTACCATAAACGGAATTCATCGAATTACTGTTTGTTTTATCTTTGAGGAAATTTTTATAAACAATTATCAGGACACCTAAATTTAATTAACACTATAAATTATTCGCTATGAGAAAAATACTTTTTATTCCGGTGCTGCTTTTGTTTACAATGGTAGCCAATGCGCAAATCTTTACCATTTTTGGGCAGGATTGTGGGTTTATTTATGTAGGACCCAAGCTCGGTGGAACTTATTCAACCATCTCAAATTATTCTGAATGGTCAGGCACTGAAGCTAAAAGTAAATTGGGTTACCAGTTCGGTGGTGTAGCCGAGTTTGGTTTTACTGAAAAGTTTTCCATTCAAACGGAGATGCTTTTTTATGCAAAGGGTACTAAATTTGATGATATGGATGGTCAAATAAAAATGAATTATATTGGGATACCCTTGCTTGCCAAGTACGCCTTCAAAGCGTTTGGGCTCACAAAACTTTATGCAATGGGAGGTACGTTTTCAGAGGTAAGAACTAAAGGCGTGTGGGTTGATCCAGGTGGAACCACATCCGACCTTGGTTCAGGTTTCAAGAAGTACGACTGGGGGTTAAGCATTGGCTGCGGGGCTGAATACCCAACCGATAAGGGTATTTGGGGGATAGACTTACGCTATAACTTAGGTATGACCGACCTTCATGATGATGCTGGGGATAACACGAAGACCCGCAGCCGTTCATTCGGGTTTGCGCTAACCTACAAGTACGATTTAACCAAGCTGTTACCAAAGAATAGGAAAAAGGAAACAACAACTGATAAATAAGAATTAATCGAAAAAAACGATAAAGGCTGCTTCGTTTGAAGCAGCCTTTATCGTTTTTTTTGGACTGTTTATAATTTCTGAGCGATATCCTGCATCTCGTTCGATTTATCTTTCCCGAGGTAACCATCGATAATCTTATGCATTAGATAAATAACAGGGGTAAATAGGATGGCTAGCGCAATTTTGTATATGTATTGGATTAGACCGACCGCAAGAACCTGTTCTAAGGTCCAATTCCCAAGAAAATAGAAGGCGATAAGGAGAATTAAAAAGCTATCGACCAATTGTGATACAACGGTTGACCCCGTTGCTCTCAGCCATAAGTGCTTATGCTGAGTTAACTTTCTGATGTACTTGAAAACATAAGCATCAACTAGTTGCCCTACTAGAAATGCGGTAATCGATCCAATAATAATCCCCATGCCTTGGCTAAATATCAGGCTATAGGCAAAATTGATATTAAAAGGATTTCCGTCAGGGTCAACGGCATTATTCTTAAGCCAAAAATCGGCTGGAGGCGATTGGGTGGCAAAATAGATAATAATGAATGCATAGGCAATCATCCCTGCTCCAATAAAGCTGATACGCTTAACCCCATTAGTACCGAAGTACTCGTTGATTATATCCGAAAGGATAAATACAATAGGCCAAATTATTACCCCTACGCTCATGTTAAGACTCAGGCTTGTATCACCTATAAAGTCAAGTGCCATAGGGGCTAGCCCGAATATCTTTTCGAACGACAGAATCTTTGCACCAATTACCTCTGCTATAAGGGCGTTTGTAAGGAATAGCGTGGAAAGGATTATAAAAAGATTTTGTTTCTTATTGGTATTAATGTGGGTACTATCCATCAATTTTTCTTTAGTCAAGTGATAACCAAAGATATTAAAATATTTATAACTCTCAATATTTTTTAAAAAGGCCATTAAAAAAAGCGGCTGATACGTATTTACTTTTAGGCAAGTTACGTAGTTACTTCTTTTGTTTATCTAAATTTTTTGGACGTTTGTCAAATTGGTTTTTTTTTGTTTTCCATAGGTTGTACGCTATAGAAAATAATATTATCTTTATAGATTAAGACTTATAGTGTTATAATTAGAAGAATATGAGGATATACGAAGCGCTAAACGTAAGGCGTGATGAGATATTGCCTGTTTCTTTATTTATTTTTCAATCTGTCTTTTTAGGCATTTTCTTAGGAGCTTTTGATGTTGGGGCAAACACGTTATTCCTTAAAGCGTTTGACTCATCCATGATTTCAAAGGCTTTCGCCGTATCAGGGCTAATCGGAATCGGGCTAACCTCACTTTACACCTACTTTCAGGCCAGGATAGTATTCTCTCGGCTCTCAGTTATCAGCCTGTTTGTAATTTTCTTAATCACCTTTTTACTGGGTTTTGGCTATTTTTTCACCGATTCAAAATGGTTAGCCTTTGGTTTATTCATAATGATGGGTCCTTTGAACATCGTTGCTTTGGTGGGTTTCTGGGGTACTGTTAGCCGAATCTTCGACCTGCGACAGGGAAAGCGTATTTTCGGGATTATCGATGGTGGGCAGGTTATTGGGGTAATTCTAAGTAGCTGGGCTGTTCCGTTCCTTGTCGCCAGTGGGTTCAAAACCAACAACCTGCTATACATAAGCGCAATCAGCATTTTTATTTCGTTTGTAATACAGCTCTTCATCACCTCATTGTTTCCTAATCAGCTAAAGGCAAAGGTTACCAAAGAGCAGAAGGAGAGTAGTTTTGTTGATACGATCAAGATTCCATATGTTAGAACGATGGCAATTTTTGTAGTTCTATCGATGCTTGTAGCATTCTTTGTTCACTACCTATTCCTTGCCGTTGCCAAAACCCGATTCGAGAACTCCGATGAACTGGCTAAGTTCCTTGGGGGCTTAATGGGTACGCTTACTTTTGTTAGCATCCTCGTTAAGACTTTTGTATATGGAACACTGATGAAGAATTACGGACTTAAGGTTACACTACTCGTATCGCCTGCAATTATGGCTCTGCTTACCATTAGCGCAGCTTTGGTTGGTACTTTCTTTGGTTTAGCCCTTGAATCGGCTGCTTTCACATTCCTATTCCTACTCATTTCGCTTAGCAAGCTGTTCCAGCAAGCGCTGAAGAGCTCTGTAGAGAGCCCCTCTTTAAAAATGATCTACCAATCGCTGGATCCATCCATACGCTATGAAGTACAAGCTCGTGTTGATGGTACAGTAAACGAAATGGCTGCGCTGTTTTCTGGAATTCTTCTTACCATATTCAGCTTAATATCCTTTTTTACAATCATTCATTACACATACGTACTGCTTATAATTATTGCTCTTTGGGCATTTATAACCCTTTATCTTTACAAAGGGTATCGTAAAACGCTTCAATTAACGCTGCTAAGAACTGTTCGTCGCGATAGTAAATCGACAAAAGTTGCCGAAAACTTTTCGGATATAAGCATTGAAACTTTGGCCGAACATCTATCCATTATCGAAAGAAGTAAACCATGGAATTTAGTTGGATTTATCAAGGATAAACTCTTTGAGCTGGATAGCTCAAAATTCTCGGTTCTGCTCAACAAAATCAAAGACCTTGGCAATACTACTTTTATTAATCACCTCAATAAGTTGAAGGCTAGGGTTTCTGATAAAGAGGTTTTAAAGGCCATTGATGATACGATTTACTTTCTGAATCAGATCAATGCCGATTGTGAGGATTTAAATAAGATCAAAGGATTTATCGGATCAAAGAGTTTCGAGGATCGAATATACGGCGCAAAGCTAATCGGTGCCTCATCAAATCTTGAGATAAAAAACAACCTCACATTCCTTATGCGCGATTTAGTTCCTGCTGTTAAGAAGCAAGCCATTTTGGCTGCAAAGGGGACTAAGTCAAAGGAGCTTATCATATTTTTAATTGATTTCTTGGATAAAGATCAGTATGCACCACTGGCACATGCTGCGCTTATTGGATCGGGCGAAACAGGGCTTGAAATGCTAGAACTAGCTTATCAGAGAACGAATGTTTCCGATGTTTTCAGAGAACGGGTGATTCGTGTAATCCCTGATACGGGTAGCTTGATAGCTCCTTCTGCGCTTTTTAGCAAACTGTCGGTAAAATCTAACCATAGCTCAATAGTCCTTGAGGGTCTTCTCAAAGTAAATTTTGTAGCCGATGTGAAGGACAAGCTTAACCTCAATCATAAGCTCATCGAGCAGGCAGGGATTTGCGCTTGGAATCTAAACGCCTTTTACTACTGTCCTAGCGATTCAAATATTCTTTACCTAAAGAATGAGCTGGATAGCGAGTTCCATAAGAGTATTCACCAACTTTTTGACCTGCTAAAGCTCGCTTATGATAAGAATTCTATAGAGGCAGTGCTTGAAAATCTCGAAGCAGGAACAGGTCAAAGTATTGCCTTTGCAGTAGAACTCATCGATACTTTTGTTGATGAGGATATTAAACCCTATGTTGTTCCCCTATTGGAGGATAATAGTATATCCAATAAAATATGGGCACTACAGAACTATTTCCCCTTACGTGAATTTGACACCGATGGGCTTTTGAAGGCAGTTATCAACCGCGATAATAATCTGATAGGCAAGCAGGCCAAAATTTATGCGTTAAACGCATTTCAGCAGCTTGAAAAATTTGATCTGAGCGCCGATTTAGTCGCTCAGATGTTTAATACCGATAAGGTTCTTCGTCAGATTTCGGCTCAGCTGATTGAGCGAATCGACAATACCCAGTATTTAAGCACCAAAAAACGGTTAGGCGATAAGCTAAGAGTTGACCTCGATAGGCAACTTAACAATTTGCAGATAACCGGCTTAACAGCAACCGACCGCATCAATTTCTTCAAAACATGCTTTAATGGAACTGCCGATGAGAGGGATATTCTATTTATGCTATACCAATCAAACGCCATTAAACTAAATCAAACCGATATTATCGAACTAGAGCTATTTAAAGGTAAGGCACACATAATGTTTGTTGAAACGGGTAGCGTTTCACTTTTCAACGGACAGGATTTAGTAATTACCTATGGCGTTGGCGATGTAGTTAATACTTTTAATAAGAGCAATCAACCTTGGCGGTTGATTACTCAGGGTAATACAACTTTACACTATATCGATTACGAAAAAGTAGCCAACAGTTTATATGACAATAATTTTTTGGTTAAGTACATTGAAAAACAATTAGTTAATGAATAAGGTATTGAGATAAAGCAATTTGATTATGAAGCAAACAACAGTTTTTCGACAGTTAATTTACAGTATTGTCTTCCCCGTAGTAATTGCTTTGGTAATTTTGGGCGTTTACAATTTTCAAAACACGAGGACAATACTACGCAAGGGTAGTCAAACCCGAAATTTCTTAATCTCCGATGAGATTACACAGATATTAAAATTTCAGGATGTTACCATGTTGGTGCTTGAGGATAACCTTAACCCTATGCTTGGAGAGGTTAGCCGCAAGCTGATTATTAACTACTTTGTTTCCACAAAGAATATTGGTAAAGCTAATCTAAGCCAAATTCGTAGTGAACTAAACCTTGATGAAAACCTTTACGATATTTATGTTATTGATACTAATGGAGTGGTTGTAAATACAACCTTTACAAAAGATTTAGGGCTGAACTTTTTTTCGTTTGGTGAGGAACATAAATCCCTATTAAAGAAAATATTTAAAGAAGGCGAATTTAAAAGCGAAAAGTTTACGTTTGAGGACAAAACTCGACGTTTAAAAAAATATACCTATCAGCCAACGCTTGACGGTAATTATATCGTTGAACTAGGTGTTTACTCGTCAACCGCCGATGAGATAGTCAACATAATTAAAAATACGTTAGACGAGCTGACCAAGAAAGAGAAATCGATTGTTTCAGCTGAACTATTCATGAATGCTGATAACCCTTTCTCTCTCACAAAAATAGAAGAGCTTGAGCCAAGCGAAAAGGAGTTTATCAAGCAACGCTTCATGAATCGCGATGGAGCATTAATTGAGAAGAAGGTTGACAAAAGGCATCTAACCTTTCAGTACTTCTTTATGGATTCTCGGAATTCGGAGTTGTATAAAGGCTCAGTAATAAAGATTGTAGCCGATAGAACAGATGAAATTCGGGATGAGTACTATAGCCTGCTGCGATACATTTTTATTTTTGTTGGTGCGCTGATTATTATAATTACTTTAATATATCGTAAAACTCGTAATATCACCAACCCGATTCGAAAGTTGGTAACCAATGTAAATCGTATTGCCGATGGCAATCTGAGTGAAAGAGCTGAGGTGGCAGGGAATAACGAGATTACAACGCTATCGCAAAAGTTCAACGTCATGATTGAGCAGCTAGAAGAGCTATACACCGATTTGGATAAAAAGGTCAAAGAGCGTACTGCACAGGTAGTTGCACAGAAAGAGGAGATTGAAACTCAGCGGGATGAGCTGGAGAAGCACCGCGATCAGCTAGCCGAACAGCAAAAGCATATTATGGATAGTATTACCTATGCAAAGCGCCTGCAAAATGCCATTCTACCTACACACGATTATATAAAAGATCTTTTCCCCGATTACTTCATCGTATTCCATCCTAAGGATGTTGTAAGCGGTGATATTTACTGGTTTAACCAGTTGAATGGGAAAAGATATTTCTCGGCAATCGACTGTACAGGTCATGGTGTACCCGGTGCAATGGTGTCGATGGTAGGGCATAACTGGCTCGAATACGCAGTTAAAGATCTTAAACTTGAACGCCCTGTGGATATTCTTGGTGCATTGAACGCCGGGGTTACCTCAACCTTTAAGGAAACGGATGAGGATGGTGCCGTTAAGGATGGCATGGACCTAGCCCTTTGCAGCGTTGACTATAAAACCATGAAGCTGGAGTTTGCAGGTGCATATAATCCTGCTATAATTATTAGGAATGGTGAACTTTTCCAACTTAAAGGCGATAAATGCCCTATCGGCGCATTCTCCCGTAGAGCAGCAACAGGATATACACATCAGGAAATGGATATTCAAAAGGGAGATATGGTTTACGTATTCTCCGATGGGTATGCCGATCAGTTTGGCGGCGATGACGGTCGCAAGTTCCTAATAGCCAACTTTAAGAAGCTCCTTATCGATGTTCATACACTTCCAGTTGAACAGCAGAAGCTTAAATTGCAACAAACCTTTTTTGATTGGATGAAGTACGAAAATCAGCTCGACGATATTTTGGTTGTCGGGATTAGAATATAAATAATATGGATAAATCGATTAGCCTAAGTTTTTGTTTTAGGAAAGAGAATAAAGCAGTTGTATCATTTACCGATCCTTTCTTTCAGGATTTAAGTAAATGTTTTTCACGTTTTAAAGTCTCAACTACGTTGTCGGATAAGCCTGAATTGGATTCCGATGGTTATGTTTTTATTTTCCTATCGAAGCAGGATTTAGACGATAATCAGTTTGTAAATAGTATACTTCCATTCGCTGAGTCGCCCAACACCCTATTAATCAATCTTGATCAGATAAAGTTTGTTGATAAGGGATTCCCTATTCATAAGTTTAAAATCTTTCGTTTCTGGGATGAGATAAAGGAAACCGCTGAATTGAGATTATTCCGCAGAGGAGTAGCGGAGAATAACGCATTATACTGGGAGAAAATTACTGATATAACTATTGAGATTGTTGAAAAATACTCCAAGGCGACCGAGAAGAGGAAGGGTAAAATTTTCCTAGCACAAACCGATAATGCACAATCGGCCGATCGCGATAATCTCAGAAGAGACCTTGTCGAAATGGGCTATGAGGTAATACCCAACAAGCTGTTTAGTCTCGATTATAACGAGTGCAACCAACAGGTTGAACAGCAGTTGAAGGATTGCAGCCTTATTATTCACCCCATACCGCTTGTTTATTCTAAGTATTTTGCCGAGAAGGGGATTTCAATCGTTGAGCAGCAATGCGTATTATCGTCGAAGTATGCTGCAGAAAAGCAGCATGAGGTAACTCGGATTATTTGGATTCCTTCGGACTTTGACATAACCGATGAGGAGAACCAAATTTTTGTTGAAAAAATACAGCGCGATCAGGATCAAGCCAAGAATACGCTTGTGCTTAAGGTAACGCTCGAAGAGCTAAAGAAGATTTATCGTAAGCTGCTTTCGGGCGAGTATAAGCATCAGGTCGAGAATAACCTTCCCGATGTATATGTAGTAGCCGATAATGACGATGAAAAGCGTAGCGAGTCTATTATTAGATCGGCGCAAAACCCTGAAATGGCTGTTAAAACGAATTTCAGAGGGATTACCTACCATCAACACCTGAATTATTTAGCAAATTCAAAGGTTGTGGTTATCAACTATACCTCCGAGAATGAGCCTTGGCTTACCATGAAGGTTAACGATATTTACAAATCGAAAGGGATGGGGGAATCAAAGCCATTCACTAAAATCATACTCGTTAAGGAGAGTAAAGATTTGGATACAGCTGCTTTCGAGGGTCGTTTTTCGGAAGTTCATGTATGCTCTATTGAGGATTTGAAATTGAATGTGGCACTTAGAAACAACTAATATTATACTCTTATGGTTACATTAACCGAACAGGGAGCAGTAAAAACAAAATTGATTAATCCATTCCCTGGGTTAAGACCCTTCCATACCAGCGAAGCGCACCTATTCTTTGGTCGGGAAGGACAAAGCGAGGAGGTTTTAACCAATCTATCTCGAAATAAGTTTGCAGCAATTCTAGGCGCTTCGGGAACCGGAAAATCGTCACTTATCTATTGCGGGCTATTACCAATATTATATGGTGGTTTTTTGCATAACGGACGTTCGAAGTGGAAAGTGGTTATTACCCATCCCGGTTCGAGCCCAATCAATAATCTTGCCCATTCAATAGCTCAAACATTTGGTGAAACGAATGACGAATCAAAGATTGAAACCGATTCGTTGATTAACCGTGCGTTAATCAAACGTTCATCAGCAGGAATAGCTAATGTAATCAACCAGTACGGCATTAATTCGAAAGAGAACGTACTTATACTTATCGACCAATTTGAGGAGTTATTTAGATTTCAATTCACCAGCAAGGATGCCGATGCGGCCAATCAGGTTGACCATTTTGTAAACCTAATTGTGAATACAGTTCGGCAGTCGGAGTTGCCGATATACATTGTGGTTACTATGCGTTCCGATTTTATCGGCGAGTGTTCCCCATACCAAGATCTTACCCGATTAATCAACGATAGCCACTATCTGATTCCTCGCATGAATCGCGATGATTTTCAGAAAGCCATTACAGGTCCAATTGCAGTCGGTGGCGGTAAAATTACCGATCAGCTGGTTCAGCTTCTCCTAAACGAGATGGGAAATAACCCCGATGAGCTACCTATCCTTCAACATTCTTTGATGCGTACTTGGGATTACTGGATGCACAATAGCGATGGAACAAATCCGCTTAGCATAGTTGAGTACGAGGCGATAGGTAGGCTTGAACGTGCCCTGTCGAACCATGCCAACGAGGCATTCGATGAGTTGAACTTCGAGCAGAAACATATCTGCGAGATAATTTTTAAGTCGTTAACCGAGAAGGGTGCGGATAACCGTGGTGTTCGTCGTCCAACCAGCGTATTGGAGCTTGCAAGGATAGCTGAGACCAACGACCAAGAGATTATTAAGATTGTAGAAATATTTCGCCAGAAGGGAAGAACATTCCTAACCCCACCACCAAGCATTGCCTTAAACGCTGAATCGATGATTGATATCTCGCACGAGAGCTTGATGCGTGTGTGGGATAAACTAAAATCGTGGGTAGAAGATGAATCAACCGCTGTTAAGATGTATATCAGGCTTGCCGAATCGGCAGAGCAGTTTCATCAAGGGAAAACAGGGCTTTGGGGTCCACCCGATTTGCAGTTGGCCTTAAACTGGAGAGTGAAGCAGAATCCCAACCTGAACTGGGCTGTTCGCTATAACCCCGCCTTCGAGCGCACTATGGTTTACCTCAAAACCAGCGAGGAGGAGTATATTGCCGAAGAGGAGAATAAAGTACGATTACAAAAAAGAGCATTACGAAGGGCGAAGATTGTTGCTGTAGTTATAGGTACAGCTGCAATGATTTCAATTGGACTTGGACTTCTTGCGTTAATTCAACGACAGGGTGCTTTGAAGTCGGAGGCTCAGGCTCTTGAGGCAAAAGATATTGCTGTAGCTAAAACGAAAGAGGCCGAGATTGCTAAAATGAAAGCGGACTCAAGTAAGAATGATGCTATTACTCAAAGAAACTTAGCAGATCAGGAAAGAATAAATGCCAATATTCAAAAGCAATATGCGGTAATAAGCGCTGAGGAGGCCAAAAAACAAAGAGCTAATGCTGAAGCACAAACAATAATTGCTAAAGAAAAACAGTTTGAAGCGACATTAAACGAGCAGAAAGCTAAGGAAGAGCAACGGAAAGCGGATATAGCTAGACAGGAAGCGGATAACCGAAAGATGCTATCAATTGCCCAGTCTATGGCTGTTAAAAGCGAGCAGATGCGAACCGATACCCTGCTTAAAGGGATGTTAGCATTTCAGGCGTACAACTTTAATATTCATTATAAAGGTGTTGCATACGATCCGGATATTTACAAATCAATCTATGCTAGCTTGAAATACTTCAAAGGTTCTAACTATAATGTTTATACTGGACATACTGGTATTATCCGATCATTCGTTCAGCAAAACGACCAGATTATCACGGGGGGGAGCGATGGACGAATTATTAAGTGGAATACAACCGATAAAAACTTTACAGCATTAGCTGGTAACCTTCAAATTGTTAAGAAATTGGTTATTAACGGGCAAACCCTATACGGTTTAACTAAAACGGAAATTGTAAAGTACGATTTAGCAAATGGCAGCTCTGAAATTTTTAACCTGATCAACGGAGAAATAAATTACCTATTCGTTTTGAATTCTGGTAAATTTTTACTCGTTAATAATCAAAACGTTGTCTTAACCAATGATTATAAAACCCAAGGTGTAGAGGTTTACAAAGGTGATAACAAGATTAATTCAGCCAAATTTGACCCTAAGTCGGGATACCTCTTTATTGCCCTTGCCAATGGTAAGATTTTTTACTGGAAAAATATTCAATCGGGACAGGAAACACCCATTGAAATAGATAACGTATCCAATGCTGATTGGGGTGATTTAAGTTACAATCCAGCTAAAAATACGCTAGTTGCAGGGACCAATAAGCAGGGTACCATTTATTTATGGAATCTAAATACTGGGGAGAAGCAGCAGCTTAGAGGCCATACAGGAAGGATAACAGGTATCGAATTTTCCAACGATGGCTCCATGTTAGCCTCATCGAGTTACGATAAGTCAGTTAGAGTTTGGCAAATGGATGACCTAAAAACTTTACCAATCGTTTTCGACGATCATGGGTCTTGGGCTACATCGGTAATATTCACAAAGGATGATAAATACATTATCAGCGGTGATAAGGATGGCAATATGAGAAAATTTCCAACTCAAGTTAAAACTTTAATCGAAGGATATTGCGGATTTTTATCGCGTGAGTTGAACCAAAGCGAGTGGAATAACTATGTTGGCACCGATATACCCTATAAACCTACTAAATGTTCTAATCTGTAATGAAAAAATTATTACTATTAGCGGCTCTTGCAACCCTTGCCCTTTCGGCAATACATGCTCAGAATACCTGTGGCGATCAGCTAAAGGTTGCCCAGCGAAGGTTTGACGATGGGCTACTTGAAGATATACCTCAACTCTTGACAAACTGTATGAAGTCAGGGTTTACTGACGAGGAGAAAACCAACGCCTATAAGTTGCTCATTCAAACCTATCTGTTTAGCGATAATCAGAGTAAGGCCGATGAGGTAATGCTACAATTCTTGAATGAGTTCCCCAGCTATTCCATTGCGAATAACGACCCCAAGGAGTTCGTTAACCTTCATAGCACTTACCGCACAAAGCCAATCTTTAAAGTGGAGTTTAAGGGGAGTTTTATTTTTTGTATGCCGACCTTGATTGAGCCATTCGGCACAGGAGATGTTGCTAAAATTAAACCTACCTATAAACCTAAGCTTGGTTTTGCAGGCGAGCTGAACTACTTGAATAAGCTATATAAGAATTTTGACTATAGCATTGGAGTATCGTTTACTTTATCCAACTTCAGCTATTCCAATAGCCCTACAGAATATTCAACGGTTACTGGCGATTTTAAATATCTATACCTTGGATTCCCTGTTGCTGTTAAGTACAACTACAGATTTAAGGGAGTTAACCTTTTCGCTAAGGTGGGTTTTGAAACAGTTTACCTTACGAAATCTACGGTAGCTTTAACACGAACCGATAATATTATCGGAAGGCAGGAACCCTTTACAGGAACTGAGGATATAACCCAGTCGCAGAATAAACTAGATATTCGACCACTGCTTGCTGTTGGGGTTGCATTTAATTGGGGCAGGAATGTGTTAAATGTTTCTGCGGGCTTTAAGTTTAGCACTATGAACCAGCTGAATCGAAGTAAAATGTACTCCAACCCAGGGCTCTATCCTAAATACTTTTTTGTTGAAGATAATCTTCTGATGAATCAATCCTATATTTCGGTATCATTCATTCGTTCAATTTACAAACCCAAGAAAATCAGGTAGTATGAAGCGGATTTATTATTTAATAGTTTTTGCTATAGCTTTAATTTCATGCGAAAAACCTATTTCGGAATTTCAATCCGAAAACTTTATCAAGTTTTTTGGGAGCGGTTACGAAAGTAAGGGTAACGATGTAATTGAATTAGTCGATGGGGGTTACGTTATTACAGGCTATGATAAACAAAGCACTTTAGACAATCAAATATTTGTTGCAAAAGTAGATAAGAATGGAAATTTAGCTTGGCGTAAAACATCCTTTGGTAAAAGCGATATAAAAGAGGAAGGGAAAGTGGTTAAAGAGGTTTCTGATGGTTTCCTCATTGCGGGAACATCAGCAAGATCAGGAATTACCCATTCATTAATCCTAAAAATTAGCTTAGATGGTGATTCTCTTTGGTATAAAGAGTTTAGCGATGCCGATTATAACATTACCGTTAACGATATTGTAACCGCTGATAACAATATTTATGTTGCTGGTTATTCCGATGCATCAAAAATTGGTTCAACCGATTACTACATATCTAAGCTCGATAATCTGGGCGAAACAGTTTGGGAAAAATCTTTTTCAATCGGTAAAAACAGTTCATTCAGGAAAATATTTATCAGGGAGGGTAACCTGCTTGCAGTGGGTAAGGATGGTATCGAGAATAGAATATCAATAGTTTCAATTTCGCAAAGCACAGGCATACCCAGTGAAGCAGTATATTTAGATGAACAGAACGAAAAAGCGGCTGATGCCTCATTGGTGGACAATCAGCTTTACGTACTATCAGCTGAAGGAACTTCAAGCACAAAGCTTTCAAAGTTAGACTCAAATTACGAATGGGTTTGGGATTATAAATCGTCTTCTCCAATTATTGCAAAAGCCTTTACTTATCAGGTCGATGGTTCGTTAATGGTTTGTGGCGAAACGATTGTGGAGGGGAACTCATTATTACACTTTATAAAGATTAACCCTGACGGAACTCTTTACAAGGATGAGGGCTACTTTAAGACGTTTGGCGGAAATGTAGAAAGAATAATAGAAACAAGAGATAATGGGCTAATTATGGTTGGTTCTACAACTCCAACCTATGGTATGAATATTCAGTTGATCAAAACTGATAAGGATTATTTTATGCTTAAAAAATAATAGATACAGGCTATGAAACTTAGTAGAGTATTGTTGATATTAAACCTATTCCTAATAGTAAAAATAGGCTTATCGGCACCCACAATAACTTCTGTTACAATTCCCAATGTTGCCATGAAGGTTGGGAGCAATGTTACTGCAACCATTACAGTTACAGATGATGGCGGTACAACTTATACTTTGGTGGGAGGGAGCACTATTGGTGGTTTTACTTTAGATGGTTTATCAAGATCGAATAGCACAACTTATACGGTTACCTTTACTGTTACTAATGGCGGTACTGATGTGGCTGCTGGGAGCGACATACCTGTAAGCGTAACCCTATCCGATGGAGTTAGTAGTACATATAGTATGGCAATAAGCCAGAATGCTGATCCTATTGATGCCAATAACCCTGTTGCCCCAACCATTTCGGGTATTTCAGCGGGTAGTTTTAATACTGATCAGACCTTTACTGTTAGCGGTGAGGCTGGAGCAACCATTGAATATTCAATAAATAATGGGGGCTTATGGGCGACCTACTCTGGTGCGGTTACCGTATCCTCAGAGGGAACCTATAACGTTCTAGCACGCCAAACCGATCAGGCAGGGAACGGACCAACAACGTCTGGGGTAATCACCCTAACTATTGATAAAACAAACCCTGTTGCACCAGTAATTTCAGATATTTCAGCAGGTTATTATAATACCAATCAAACTTTTACTGTTAACGGTGAGGCTGGTGCAACAATAGAATATTCAACCAACAATGGTGGCTTATGGACAGCCTATTCGGGTGCAGTAACTCTTTCTGCAGAGGGGACCTATAACGTGTTAGCACGTCAGACCGACCTAGCAGGGAACGGTCCAATAACATCGGGTACTATCACAGTAATAATAGACAAAACGGCATCAGCAGCCCCAGTTATTTCAGGTATTTCAGCGGGTACGTATAGTGCCGACCAAATTTTTACAGTAAGCGGTGAAGCGGGAGCTACAATAGAGTATTCAACCAATAATGGAGGCTTATGGACGACCTACACTGGTGCGGTTACCTTATCCTCAGAGGGAACCTATAACGTTCTAGCACGCCAAACCGATCAGGCAGGGAACGGACCAACAACCTCAGGCACAATTACGGTAATAATAGATAAAACCATACCTGCAAAACCTACTGGCCTTGACCTTTCAGATCTTTCTGATAGCGGAGTATCAGATTCTGACAATATAACAAACGATAATACCCCAACCTTCACAGGTTCTGCTGAAGCTAACTCAACAGTTAAACTGTTCAATGGAGTTACCGAGCTGAAAAGCGGAACAGCTGATGGATCAGGTGGTTGGACAATTACTCTTAATACATTGACCGATGGTAATTATTCTATTACTGCTAAAGTTTACGATGCGGCTAGCAATGAGAGCCCAGCGTCTGACCCATTAACAATTACCATCGATACAGAAAAACCATCTCCTACAATAAATTCTTCGGAAATAAGTCCTACCAATACCGATCCAATCCCATTCTCTGTAAGTTTTACAGAGGATGTATATAACTTTGACCTTGCCGATATTACTGTAGCAGGGAGCAATACAGTAAAGCAAAATTTATTACCACTGGCTGGCCCAAGTAGTAGCTATACCTTCGAAGTGGATATAACCTCTTTAGGTGGGGTTAATATTAATGTTAAGATTAATATTGCAGCAGGGCTTTGCCAGGATGCTGCTGGAAATACTAACGTTATTGCAATTGAGTTCCCAATTACATTCGATAGCAATAGACCTGCAGTACTTTCTATAACACCAACAACAACCCCTACGAATGCAAGCCCTATTAATTTAACGGTTCAGTTTGATGAGGATGTTTATAATTTTATTTCATCAGACCTTGTTCTTTCTAATTGCGCAGTTTCATCTTTTAATCAAGCCTCTGGGGATAGATCTAAATATTACGTAAATATTACGCCTACAGCAGATGGTATTGTTACGCTCGATATTCCTCAAAATGTTTGTGTAGATAATTCACATCCTGCCCTAGGCAATTATGCTGCCACCCAGTATAGCGTTTATTCGGATAGAACAAAGCCAACACCTACAATTACAAGTAATGCTTTAAGTGATCCTACTGGTTTTGGATTTACTGCAACCATCGAATTTGTTGAAGATGTTACAGGATTTGATATAACCGATATTGATATTACAAATGCTAACAAAGGAGCATTTGTAGAGTTAGATAATAGTACCTATACATTAGTAGTAAACCCAATTGTAAGTGGGGCTGTAACAGTTGTTGTGTTGGCAAATAAATGCCTAGATCTTGCAGGTAACTCTAATATTGTTTCTAATACCTATAGCATTCAATATGATAATACTCCACCTACCGTTTTATCAGTTGGAGTGCCAGCTAATGGATACTATAAAGTTGGGCAAAGCCTGAATTTTACAGTGAATTTTAGCAAAGTTGTAAATGTAAATACTGCAGGTGGAACACCATCAATTCCAATTACTTTAAATACAGGGGGTATCGTTCAGGCCAATTATAATGGTGGAACAGGTACTTCAGCAATTACCTTTCAGTATACCGTTATTGCTGGTAATATTGATCTCGATGGTATTTCAGTTGGTTCTGCAATTAGCTTAAATTTGGGTACAATAAAAGATGCTGCATTAAACAATGCTACACTAACATTAAATTCAGTAGGTAGCACTACTAGTGTTTTTGTCGATACCGAAGTCCCAACTCTACCACAGGTTAATATTTTTTCGAACAATAGCTCTCCCGACAAGGTAGGAATTGGTGGAAAGGTGTTTATATCCTTTACGGCCAACGAAAACTTAAATGCTGGTTCGGTTAATGTAAAAATCACCAGTTTAGATAGAACAGCAACAGTAACGGGCTCAGGTAAAAACTGGATCGCATCCTACACCCTTCAAAGCGATGATCCAATTGGTTTGATCCCATTTAAAATAAACTATAATGATTTGGCTGGCAATAGTGGCGCTGAAGTTTCGGGTACAACAAATTCATCAACGGTAACCTTCGATAATTTAGCACCAACATTGTTGGGTGTTAGTGTTGTTTCAGATAATACACCCAATACTTCTGCTCGAACGGGGAGTAATATTACAATTCAATTTAACTCCACCGAAAGCATAGAAGGAGTTACCATTAAATTAAATGGGAAAACTGTATCAGCTGTTGAGGCACCTGCTAATACTTTTACTGCAAACTATAATATGCTTATTTCCGATACCGAAGGGCCTATTTACGTAACCATCGATTGTAAAGATCTTTCTGGAAACCCAGCAGTTCAAGTGGTAAATAATGCCATTACCTTCGATAAAACGAACCCTGCATTGTCATACGTAAATATTAAATCCAATAACACTACAAATACAGCTTACGCTAAAGGTACTGAGGTTGTAACTCTCACATTTACTAGTAATGAGAATATTAAACCCCCTGCAGTAGTTTTTAATTCTTTACCTGCAACAACGGTAACTGGTGGGCCAAGGAATTGGATTGCTACCTATACCTTGATAGGCACAGAAACGGAAAGCATTATTCCATTTAGTATTCCTATTGTTGACTTAGCTGGGAATGCTAGTACAGTCATCTCTACAACCGATGCTTCGAGCGTAACAATTGACCGCACATCTCCGCCTGTTACCCCTGCTAATGTTACTGTTCCAGCAGGTACTTATGGTATAGGAAGCGTAATAATCGTTACCATTCCCACCGATGGCGACACCTATACGGGTCATAATATAACCGTTAACGGTTATCCTGCATCAATTGTATATGCAGGAGGTAATACATACAAGGTTTACTACACGGTTCTTGCCGCGCATAGTAATTATTCAGGGAATACGATACCAATAAATGTAGATTTAACCGATAAAGCAGGGAATATCACTAACATTGCATCGGCAAATGTTGTGGGTGGACCTTTATTAACCATTAATCTGAAACCAGCTGTTCGAATTACTGGTTCAACTACAAAATGTGATTATTCTTGGCAGAAGATTCCTATTACCTTTACTTTTACAGGAGAAAAACCATACCAGCTATCTTATCGCTTTACCTCTAGCGGAGGTGCTATAACCGATATATCTGCTTTCGAAGTAAATGCTGACAGCTATACGATTGATGGAGTTAACGCAGGTACCTATTCTTTGATAAGTTTAACAGATAACAATTATGTCGGACTACAGAATTCACAAACAACAGCTATAGAAAACGCTACAATTACTGTTAACCCTTTGCCATCTCTAACTTTTAATGTTACCGCATCTCCGTATAGTCTTTCTCAACCCGCTGATAATTTATCAAAATATGTAAACTTAACCCCTGCTACATTTTGGGGTAATGGTGTTGGTCCAAATGGTAATTTCTATCCAAGTATAGCTGGGAGTGGTTTAAGTACTGTTTATTACTCTTATACAGATGGAAATGGGTGTAAAGATACTATAACCTATAATATTATTGTTGGTACTGGAGCTTACTTAATTGGTTTCGATTCACAGTATTGTAAAAATATTTGGGCAAAAACAGATACGATAACAGTTACCAATGTTACTTGGGGTCCATCTATTACTGATGAAAATTATGCTATTCCAACATGTGCAAGTGGTTGGAGCGTATTAACGGGACAGCACAAGATAGTACTTGATCCTGAGAACATGATTCCTGGTACTCATACATTAACATATTCCTATAAGGAGAGTGGAGTTCCAAAATCAGTAAGTTCAACCTTTAAAGTATATCAAGTAAGTTTTAATTTAGATTTAAGTACTTTATTATCAGATAAATATTGTCGAAACAGTGCCGACATTGAACTTACGGCTGATAATCATTTACCTGCTGGCGGCGTGAGTCATTTCACAGGTCCAGTAACTGGCTTTATTCCTCCATCTTCTGGTTCTCATAAAGCAATTTTCTCACCCTCGACCGCACCTTTAGGTTCGTCAACAATATCATATTATTATTTCTTTGCACCTTCTATTTCTAGCCCTACCGAGGGTTGTAGTTCAGATACTATAAAGGAAATTATTGAAGTTAATCCTAAGCCTAGTATGGATTTCACATTGCTAAAATCAAATTATAACTATGATGAAGCCCCTGTTTTGTTAACTGGAGTCCCTGCCAACGACTTGAGCTTTTTTACAAGTGAATTAACTGAGGAGACAGGGATTGATGGTCAGGCTATGCTAAATCCAAAACGTGCGTTTAAATTTGGCGAAGATATTAGGGTAACTTACAGCTATACAGATAAAACCACAGGTTGTTCTGATGCCAAACTTCAGACAACAAAGGTTTATCGAGCCGATACACCAATTAAAGTTGTTGGGACTCCAACGGTTGATTTAAAAAGCGTTTACTGTTATAGAGATACAATTCTTACTATTTCTTGTATTCCAATTATTAATGGAATTCCAAAAACGGGTGTTTTTTCAAGTAAGAAAAATGGAGTAAGCCCTTTATCGCCAAATACAGCTGAGTATAGCCTTAAGAAAGCAGGAGAAGGGTTAGATACATTAACCTTTAGCTACGATATTGATGGTACTGCTTATAAAACGGAGGAAGCAGTTTTTATTGATTCAATTGGTAATGTTTCATTAAATTTATACTCAAACTTCTGTAAGAATGGGGTGCCTGTTACAGTTCAACCTACTCATAGGAATATCAGTGGACAAAATACATTTACATATGATGGGCATTCATCAGCATTTATTTCTAACCCTTTGTTTGCAACATTTTCGCCCCAGGCTGAGAATGTAGGTACGTACCTAATTAAATATACTTTTAAATCAGATAAAGGATGTTCAAATTCAATATCCTACCCCATTAATGTTCGACCCATACCATCTGTTGATTTTGATATTATTGCAGAGTGTGGAAGCGTTGGTATTGATACAGAAATCGCATTTAAAAATAATACTAGTGATAATACGAGCACTATTGCTAATTGGTTATGGGATTGGGCTGACGGTACTACATCAACATTAGAACAGCCAGGAACCCATAAATTTGCAGTAGCTGGATCTAGGGACATTAAGCTTACTGCAACAACTAATTTTAATTGTGCGGTAACTGCAACAAAATCAATAACTGTTGGAGTCAGCCCTATCGCTGATTTTACTTGGGATAATGATTGTAAATCATTAGATTCAGTAAGTTTTATTGATAAATCATTAAATGGAACATTTATTCAATGGATATGGAAACTTGATGATAGCACATCACCAAAAAATAGTAATACGATTAGGTTTAAATTACCAGAAATAAAAAAGTATAATGTAGAGCTTACCGCCAAAACTAATACAGGTTGCTTTGTATCTGTTAAAAAGGCAATTGTGATACAGCCTTACGTTAAGTTCCAAGATTTATTGGGTCGTCCTTATTCGGATAATTTTGAGACTGATACTCTGAATTGGTATCGTAAGGATAATAGTTATACTAGCTGGACTTATGGAATTCCATCAGGAGAAATATTTAGTACCAGTTCATCGAATACCAAAGCTTGGTTTACTAAAGTCGGATTGGCAAATCAAAAGGTTGAAAATTCCCAGATTGTAAGCTCATGTTTCGATTTAACAGGGTTAAAAAAGCCTATGGTTAAGCTTAACTTTTGGTCGGCTTCTGAGGCTGGTCGTGATGGTGCTGTACTTCAATACTCAACCAATGGAGGACAAACATGGGGCAATGTGGGTGAAGCAAATAAGGGTATAAACTGGTATGAAACCTACGATATTAGAAGTCAGCCTGCTGGTCAACCCTACGGATGGAGTGGCTCTGATGCTCAAACGGGATGGAAAACAGCTCGCTATACTCTTGATAATCTAAAAGATTCATCGAATGTTCGATTTAGAATTGTATATGCAAATAAGGCAGAGAATAATAAACCGTACAATGGCTTTGCATTTGATGATTTTTGGATTGGCGAAAGGCAACAGAGTATTCTAGGTGAATACTTTACCAATACAACATCGTCAGCGGATAATGGCTATATAAGATCTTTTGAGAAGCGGAAGAAGGATGATATTATTTCAATCCATTACCATTTGGGCGATGGGCTATTCGATGAATATACCGATGGCCCTTCATCGAGAAGATTCTACTACGGGGTTAGCACTACGCCTAGCATATTCGCCAATGGTACATTATTCTCAACGCTGAGCGACAAAGTTGATTTCGAAGCCAAAGCGGATGCTGCAACGCTACTAGACCCCAAGGTTGCCTTCGACACGCTTTATGCTAAGAATGGCGATGTAATTATGAAGTTAAAAGCCTTAACCGATCTATCAGGCCAGAGCCTTGTGCTATACTGCGCATTGGTTAAGGATAGCGTTGATGTGGGCGGTACATACTACTATAACGTGCTCCGTAGGTTTTTTCCTAATCCGGGTGGAGTATCGCTTACAGGTACTTGGGTTAAGGATCAGGTGGTTGACCAATCAATCCCAATGAATATTACTACCCCTGCGGAGTTTATCAATGCCAAGCTGGTTGCATTTGTTCAGAATAGTATAACCAACGAGATTTATCAGGTTGCATCGTACCAAACATCAACTCTTACAGGCGATCACCCTATAGATATTGGCAAATTGGTTGATGTTTACCCCATCCCAGCCCGCGATTATCTAATTATAGAATGCGAGCACAGCATCGATAGGTTGATGGTCTTTGACCTTGCTGGTAGAGTGGTTGGAACTTATACCCCTGCTCAAACAAGGTATAGCCTACCCGTTCAGGATTTACAGAATGGGCTATACATTCTAAAGGGTACTACTAAGAAAGGTGAGTTTATAAGGAAGTTTGTAAAGCAATAGAAATATATTTAACCGCAGAGATGCGGAGAGCGTAGAGTTTTTCTTCTACGCTCTCCGTGTCTCTGCGGTTTGCTTTTAACGACTTTCTAAATTGAAAAAAACTCTTTTCAGGGCTTTTTTCATTAGACATTATACAGATTAAGCATCAGCTGTTGTATCTATACTGCTTACCCAAAGCGTTATAGCCTCGGAAAGGGGATTGTTCTAATAACTCCGCCTTTTAAGGCGGAGATAATGATCTAACGATTTGTGGGCTTCAGCCCTTGACTTTCTATGCCAGCTGCTATATACTTTCTATTAATCAACGTAAAAACAATTCTACTCAACCGTACACTACGCTTTTGGCTAAAGCCGAGGATTCTTCTTTATCTTGACTCCGCCTTAAAAGGCGGAGTTATTGATTTTTGGTTTAAAAAATACCATAACTATCATATTATGAGATTTTAACGAAGCGCAAAACTGCTTAATCTATATAATGTATATTGTATCGCACCCATTTAAGCTGAGTGGTTTTATTCTTTTGAAGATATGACTCGTCCTAAAAAAAGTTTACAGATTAACTTTTAACTCTGCGCACTCTCCGACTCCGCGGTTAATAGTTAATGTAGTTTTATCCCAATTAAATGTATAAACTCCTCGCGGGTCTTAATCTCTGAAAGGAATATCCCAGTAAATGCAGAGGTAGTAGTCACCGAATTCTGCTTCTGAACGCCCCGCATCTGCATGCACATATGTGCAGCTTCAATTACTACAGCAACGCCAAGTGGGTTAAGGGTTTCATGAATGCAATCACGAATCTGCATGGTAAGTCGTTCCTGTACCTGTAATCGGCGTGAGTAGGCCTCAACAATACGGGGAATTTTGCTTAATCCGGTAATGTAACCATTGGGAATGTAGGCTACATGGGCTCTTCCGTAGAATGGTATCATATGGTGCTCGCACATCGAGTATAAATCGATATCCTTAACCAGTACCATTTGGGGGTAATCCTCTTTAAACTTTGTTGCGCTTAGTATGGCGTGGGGATCGATATGGTAACCATGGGTTAGAAATTGTATTGATTTTGCAACACGGATTGGCGTTTTTTGAAGACCCTCACGGTCAACATCCTCGCCCAGTAGTTCAAGAATAGCTTTATAGTGTGTTGCAAGTTTATTTGTAGTCTTAGGATTCCACTTCTCAATACGTGAATAGCCCTCGTTTTCGTATTCAATATCTTCGTTGTCAATTATTTCCATGTTGTTTAGTGTGTTATTGAATTCTATTGCAAAGTAAGCGGTTTTTTTAGTTACGGTGTATAACAAAAATCATAAATATTGAAATTAATCAAAGGATGATGGAATGTGTAACGCATTTTGCCCTGCAAAATCTGATTTTTCAGATTCAAGAAAGTCTTGTTGCTACTCATCTACTTCCTTTTTATCGGTCAACCGTTAACGCTCAACCCTGCTTACCGGCAGGCAGGTGTCAACTACTTCAGCTTATTCCCCAAAATACTCAACGTAATTATTCTCGGTTTCCTGAATCTTCACGCAATGAAGCATTACACCGATATCTTTAATGGGCTTCTCTAGTTCAGCCCAGATTGCTACGGCAAGATTCTCCGTTGAGGCAATTTTACCCTGCATGAAATCAACATCGAGGTTAATATTTCGATGGTCAATTTTATCGATCACCAGCTCTTTAATCAGCTTGCTGATATTGGTTAAGTTCGTAACATACCCAATCTTTTTGTCGATTTCTCCTTTAACCGTAACGAACAGCTCGAAGTTATGGCCATGCCAGTTGGGGTGAGTACATTTGCCATACACCTTTAAGTTCTCCTCATCGGTGAGATCGTTACTATACAGTCGGTGTGCGGCATTGAACCTCTCTCTTCGGGTGATATATGCAATGGGCATAGTTTGTGAGTTTTAGTAGGCTATAAAGTTAAAAAACTATATCTTTCGGATTCAATTTTATCATCTATTTAACTATAAAAATTGAGAATACTAATAGTTTCTGCCACTGCATCTGAAATTCGATTTAATACTCGATCGGATCTTGATGTTGGTTCGCCTATTAAGGTAGAAGAGTTTTTGAATCATGATATTGATGTATTGGTAACTGGAATAGGTGCTGTACCCACTGCATTTTCTTTGACCCGCTTTGCACAAGATTACGCTTTAGTTGTTAATATCGGTATTGCAGGTTCATATAAACCCAATTTCCAAATCGGAGCTGTTGTTTGCGTTAAGGATGATGCTTTTGGAGATTATGGTATTGATGATAGGGGAACTTTTAGGTCGTTGTCAGAAGTTAGAACTTCTTCAAGCGGTTTGATTTCAAAAGATGAGATACTTACAAATCCTTGGTTTAACTTAGATTTCTCAATGTTGAAATTACCTTTGGTGAAAGGGTTAACATTATCAACCGCTAGCGGCTCGCAGGAGATTATTGATAAAATTAATAAACGCTGGAATGCCGATATTGAAACAATGGAATGCGCATCGGTATTTTATGTGTGTAATCGGTTGGGTATTCGGTTTATCTGTTTTAGGGCTATTTCCAATAGGGTTGAACCACGTGATAAATCAAAGTGGGAGATAGGAAAAGCCATTACTAACCTTGATACTGAAGTGCGAAATTTTATTAAAATGCTGCCTTAATGAACTCTTACCTAATAGCTTATTTAACGTCAGTTCGACATAAGAAACTATTTAAATGCAATATTATCAGTATTTTACTTTATTGGAAAAAAATGGAATGATGAAATGATGGAATATTGCCTGCCTGTCGCCTGCCTGCCGGTAGGCAGGGCAGACAGGGAAGAAAAAAGTTAGAAGTAACTCCAATATTAACTTCGTTGAACTCGCAAGCTCGGTTGGCTCCGCCGAACTTCGTTTCCATTATTCCCTGCCTGCCGGCAGGTAGGCAGTCTTCCAAAAACATAATGTTAGTATTAAAGTGCTAATAAATAGCGATATAACATGCATTGTTATATCGAATTCACGTTATTTATTAATGACTTATTATCTTGTGAACGTATAAACTAGTCAAATTATTAACCCAGCACCCTATTAATCAATAGCTATGAAACTTAAACTCTCCTTCTCCACCTGCCCCAACGATACTTTCATGTTCGATGCATTGGTGAATGGTAAGATTAATACTCTGGGCTATTCATTCGATATACATTTAGCGGATATTGATGCGCTGAACCGTTTAGCCATAGAGGGTATTACTGATATTACCAAGATCAGTTTTAACGCCTTTGCTCAGGTGTCTGAAAATTATCAGCTGCTAAGCGCGGGAAGCGCATTGGGACGAGGAGTTGGCCCCATTCTGGTAAGCCGCAGGAATATCTACCCCGATGAAGTTAAGTATGTTCGGATTGCAATCCCTGGCATAGAAACTACTGCCAATATGCTCTTCTCGATAGCATTTCCTGATGCAAAGAGTAAGAACGTATATCTCTTTTCGGAGATAGAAGAGGCAATACTCTCCAATGAGGTTGATGCAGGGTTGATAATCCATGAGAATCGGTTTACCTTTGAGCAGAAAGGGCTTAGGAAGATTATGGATTTGGGCGAGTATTGGGAAACGAAAACTAACCTTCCAATTCCTTTAGGTGGAATAGCCATAAAACGGAGCCTTCCCGATAAGCTTAAAACTCAAATTAACCTGCTCATGAGGCAAAGCGTTGAATACGCCTTTGCTCACCCTAAGGATAGTTACTCATACGTAAGAAAATACGCTCAAACCATGAACGTAGAGGTAATGTATAAGCATATTCAGCTGTATGTTAATAAGTACTCAATCGACCTAGGAGATGATGGTCGGAATGCAATAAACGAACTTTACGCCAAATCTCATGAACTTAACCTAATTCCAAAGGTAAATGATGATATTTTTATCACCCCATAGAATTGATTCATCACCCCTTTTCTTGCACTGATGGTATAATTCATTCATTTTTTGATTGGTTAACCATATTGTGATACATTTATAGCCATTGAGTTAAATAATCTAAATCAATAGGGCTATTGCGCTAATTAGGTGAACATTATCCTAATTATAGCTGTTTTTAACCCTAGTGGTCATTAAAAATTTACTGGGATGACAGAGCCGAAACCCTTTATTGGCGTAAACCGTCAGCTAATTGAGAGGATTGATTCACTTGACGAAAAATGGTTTGTTGAGATTTGGATCATTAAATACTACTTTTTTGGGATTGAAGCCTTTATTCAGAAGAGAGAAATTGTTAAGCATAATCGAGCGAATAGAGCAAAGCTAGAAGCAGTGAATTAATACTCTTTTTAATAAGTGAATGCCTGAGAATTCATTACTAACTCAGGGTAATTCATAGGAATTGAATTTATTTGTTGATTTATTACATAGAAAACTAAACAATTTGGGTTTTTACTACTTTTTTTACTTTAGAATTCGTATAATTGGTCGGAAATAGAGCCATCGATAATGCTTTCAGGGAAAAGAGTAAAATATTGTTTATTAACTGCTGTAATCGTTATTCTGGTTAATTCATGCTCACTTGCAGTTGATTTAAAGCCCGACACATCAAAAATAAATAGCATTCTTGCTAACGCAAAGTTTGCATTAGATACCAACAACCTTTTAATCTCATCTCAACTATCGGGTGAAGCGTTGACCCGATCGATAAATGCTGAATATATTCATGGAAAGGCAAAGTCCTTGCTACTAATCGGGCAAATACTATCAAAAAGAGGGATGAAGGACTCGTCAATGGCTACCTTTAATAAATCGTTACTACTATTCCAAGAAATTAGCGATGAATTAGGCGCTAGCGAAGCGTTATATTGTATTGGAGTTACTTTTTCTGAAATCAGCAATCCGGATAGCGCAGAGTTCTATTTCAACAGGGTAATAGAGAAAAAGCAAAGGATAAACGATAGGCGTGGCGTTGCGCTTGCAGTTAATAACCTTGGTTCGGTTTATACTTCGAGGGGTATTTATTCAAAAGCTATTGAATACTACTTTCTATCATTGACCATTAGTGAAGAAATTGGCGACAAGCTCATTCAGGCTAGAGCTTTGAATAATATTGGCCTTGCTTTATCAATTCAAGGCGATAACGCTAAAGCTCTTGAGTTCTACCTTAAATCGCTGAAGATTATTAATGATATAAAAGACCTTACGTGCGCAGGGGCAATCAATAATAACATCGGAAATATATATCAGCAAACTGGTGATTATGAATTGGCAACTAAGTACTATCTAGAATCGCTTAGGGTCAGACAGTCGCAGAATGATAGCCTTGGAATCTCATTTGCACTCAATAACCTTGGGGATATATATCAAATAAAAGGGAAGTATAGTGTTGCAATAGATTATTTTCATGAGGCAGAAAATATAAAGAAAAATTTTTTGGATTATTCTAGCTTAGCGGGCATTTACATAAACTTAGGGAAGGTATATCGAAAGACCAATAAACTCGCCCAGTCCATGGAATACCTTTACAAGGCTGATAGTATATATGTTAAAATCGACAACCCAGTGGGATCGGCTAGCAGTTTGATTCAGATCGGATTGACCCTCCTTGAACTTGGTGAAAGCGAGATTGCACTTAAAAAATGTATGCTTGGTATTGATAAAGCAAAACAGGTTGGTGCGCTCGAAATTGTTAAGCAGGGGTATGAAAGTCTATCGAAAATGTATGAGAGGAGAGGTATGCACGCTAAGGCTCTTGATGCTTTTAAAACATTTGTTGTTTACAAGGATAGTATATATAGCATCGAGAAATCTAAAGGTATTGTTAGGATTCAGATGCAGGCGGATTTCGATAGGCTAATGCAGAATCAAAAGCAAGAACAGGAGCAGAAATTAACATTAGCACAGGGCAAATCGATTAAGCAAACGAAGATTGCCAATATCTTTATACTTGCTTTTGCTATAACCCTTTCGGTTTTCATCGTTTTCTTCATAAACAATAGACAAAAGCAGAAGCAAGGCGATTTGCTTGCGTTCCAAAAACTAGATATGGAGCGTCAAAAGGCAGAATTAACCCATCAGCGTGATGAACTGCAGATACAGAAAGACCTAGTTATTCATCAGCGTGATAGAATTATGGCGATGCTTACCGATCTTGGCGAATCCATTGACTATGCTCGAAAGATTCAACAGGCATTATTACCCTCCGATAAGGAGTTACAAAAACTGCTGGGAGACTATTTTCTATTCTTTCAACCTCGCGAGTCGGTTGGGGGCGATTTTTACTGGGTTGCTCAGAACGATCAAACAATTTTTTTTGCTGTAGCCGATTGCACTGGACATGGAGTTCCTGGCGGATTTATGAGTATGCTTGGGGTTTCGTTGCTCAATGAGCTGGTTTCACGATCGGAATGCACATCACCTGCGAAGATGCTTTGGACTTTACGAGAGCTGATTATTAAGGCTTTGAGCCAAACTGGGCTTGACGAGGATAGTCAGGATGGGATGGATATTGCGCTTTGCTTGTATAATCCACAAAATCATCATTTGGTTTATGCGGGAGCAAATCTATCGCTTTTCTTAGTAACATCAACGCCACCTGTAGCAAATGAGAAGGTTATTGTTCAGGGTAATATTGTAGAGCTAAAACCCGACAGGATGCCTGTTTCGTACTATCTTAGGATGATTGAGTTTACCGAGCACCACATAGTTCTTAATCCTGGCGATTGCTTATACCTATCCTCCGACGGATTTTCCGATCAGTTCGGAGGACCCAATAACAAGAAATTTGGTTATACAGCCTTTCGAAATCTTATCCAATCGGTATCGATTAAACCACTAGATAAACAAAAAGATATTTTATGGAATGAGTTCGATAAATGGAAAGGCGAGGAGAATCAAACCGATGATGTGATTGTGATGGGTGTTAAAATTTCATAATACCCTTTTTACCCTAAACAAAACAGGGCGAAAGCTGTTAATCTGTTAAAAAAAACATAAGATATGAAACATGAATTACCAAAGTTACCGTACGAGCTGGATGCATTGGCTCCGGTAATATCGAAACAAACGCTCGAATTCCACTACGGTAAGCATCATCAGGCCTATGTAAATAACCTAAATAACCTTATTGTAGGTACAAAATTCGAAAGCGCTGACCTAGAAACAATTATCCGTCAATCGGATGGTGGAATTTTCAATAATGCTGCGCAGATTTGGAATCACACATTTTACTTCAACTCCTTTTCGCCAAAACCGCAGCTCGAACCAGCTGGGAAGCTTGCTGAGCTGATTGTAAAAGATTTTGGCTCGCTGTCCGAGTTCAAGGAAAAGTTCAATAAAGCTGCTGCAACCCTTTTTGGATCGGGTTGGGCGTGGCTTGTGGTTGACTCCAATGGCCATTTAGATATAAAACAGGAATCAAATGCAGGCAACCCATTAAGGATAAATCTTAAACCGCTAATCACCTGCGATGTTTGGGAGCATGCCTATTATATCGACTATCAAAACCGACGACCCGACTACATTAACACAATTTGGGATGTTGTTGATTGGAAAGTTGTAGAAAGCAGATTGTAGTTTAGACTAATGTTTTATATTTGAGCACTGGTAGGTATATCGGTGCTTTTTTGTTGAACGATACAAATAATTATTGCAATATGCTTAAAGAATTAGTTCTGAAGAATCGTAGTTACCGACGATTCGATCAGTCGATTCCCATTAGCAAGGATAATCTGTTAGATTTTATTGACCTTGCCCGGAATTCTGCCTCTGGAAGAAATCTTCAAACCCTTAAATACTTTGTCTCCAATGAACCAATCCTAAATTCTGCAATTTTCCCAACCCTTTCGTGGGCTGGATACATAAAAGACTGGGATGGACCTATCGATGGGGAAAAACCTTCGGGATATATCGTAATGCTTGAGGATACCCAAATAGGAAAAAACCTAGTGCATGATCAGGGAATTGCAGCTCAAACCATTCTGCTTGCAGCAGTTGAGAAGGGATTTGGTGGGTGTATGATTTACTCGGTTAAACGGAGTGAACTCGCCGTACTATTACACCTGCCTACTTACCTTGAGATTGTTTTGGTTATTGCGCTGGGCGTTCCTATTGAACAGGTTGTTATAGAACAGCTTCAATCTAATGAGGATATCAAGTATTGGCGGGATGAGAATCAGGTTCACCACGTACCAAAGCGTAACCTAAAGGATATTGTTATTAACTATTAACGTCAGCTCGAAATAAGTATTCATATTGAAAAGTTGAGTAATTACAGTGAATCATTTCAAGTTTTGCATAAATCCAAAAATTGAAAACCTAGGTGTATCAGTGGCGATTGATAAACAACTTTATAGGGTTACAATGGGCCCAAAGCCGCAACCTGCGCAGTAACCCTTTTGATCGATACCCATAGGAGAGGCATTGTAAATACTCCGTTTTATCACTACGCTTTCGCACTTAGGGCATTTTGTACTGAGTTCATTATCAATACACTGATTATTTCCAATATATACATAATGAAGCCTCTCTTTTGCTAGCTGATACAACGTATGTAGGGTTATTGCTTTTGTTGACTGATTATTGAGTAGATATGCTGGATGGTAACCGTTGATATGCAGTACCGTATGCTCACCTAGCTCATTGGCAATCCAATTGAACATAAGGCTTGCTTCATTGAGGTCGTCGTTAAGATTTGGTATCACTAGGAATGCTAGCTCAAGGTGTTTGCCGCTTTCCCGAATCGCTTTTAGCGAATTCAATACTGGTTTAAGGCTTCCCTTGGTAATCTTTTTGTAAAAATCATCGCTAAATGCCTTTAGGTCGATATTGAACGCATCGATAAGTTCAAGCAAAGCTGAAAGCGGTTCAGGGTTAATAAAACCATTCGATACTATAACGTTCTTCATCCCTTCATGCCTAATTAGCTCAGCCGTTTCGAGTATGTACTCTATCGATATGGTAGGCTCATTATAGGTATAGGCAATACCGATGTTGTTGGGATGAATTTTTGCCTTCTGAACAATTTCGCTGGGTGTTATGATTCGCAACTTGTCGATATTCTGGGGTACGTATTGCGAAATCTCAAAATTCTGGCAGAATAAGCAGCTAAGGTTGCAGCCAAACCCGCCGATGGAGTAGATCATTTTACCCGGAAAGAAGTGGAATAGTGGTTTCTTTTCAATGGGGTCGAGCGATGAGGATGCAATAACACCCCATTGAACCGATTGTAGAACCCCATCGGTATTTAAACGGGTATTGCAAACCCCAAGCCTACCTTTTCTGATTATACAAAAATGTGGGCACAGCTGGCATTCAACGGTATTGTTCTCCGTTTTTATGTAGTATTTTGATTCCATACCAATGGTATTGATTCATATTACAAGTTAGCTTTTTGATGGATGTAATCAAATTAATCGCTTGAAAATAAGTGGTATGAATTATTAAAAAGGGTATTCAGGAACAATGATCCGAACTACTCAATATATATTTACCAACCATTGAGGTTCATCGTCGATTTGCTCCCCTTTGTAGTAAACCCGCTCAAGGTATAATCCTGACGGCGGTGCTGTAAACTGTGATGGTATCTCAGATTTCTCCCCAAAGAAGCGTTGTATGTCCTTGTCGGTCATTCTACCACGCCCAACCTCCACAAGTACTCCAACTATTCGGCGAACCATACGCCATAGAAAATGTGAGCCGACGATGTGTATTAGGATTGAATTATCGATTTCAAATATTTTTATTGAAATCAGCTCAACGAGCGTCGAATCGCCATCCTTATCCTTAATGCCGAATGATTTATAATCCTTTAACCCTAAGAAGATTGGGGTTACATCGGCCATAGCCTTAACATCTAACTTATCCTTTATCCACCATACATTATCCTTTCCAAAAGCGGTACGGCGTTTGGATATATGGTAAACGTAGCTTCGGGCTATTGCATCATGACGGGCATGAAAATTTGAGCTAACTTTTTCTACATGAAGTATATTTATTGCAGCGGGTAGTACATCGTTTAACTTAATCTTAATGATATGAGGGGGCATCACCGTTTTTATATCTAAGTGAGCAACCTGATATAAAGCGTGAACCCCTGTATCGGTTCTACCTGAACCATAAAGTTCAAAGTTATCGGCACTAAAAACCTCCTTGCACGCATCCATCAGTTTACCCATCACCGTTGGTAGATCTTTTTGAAACTGCCAACCCTTGAACTTCGAACCATCGTACTCCAGAACAAGTTTAAACCTTGACATACTCGGATATTTTTCTCAAAGATAAGATATTGTAGGGCGATAGCATATTTTAAAATGTATGAAATTCCTTAGCAAAGGAATTCAGTTATAACTAAATTATAGAACCTTCATATAGAAAAGTTGTATATCCCATAATATTTAGGTAAATTTCTCATCTTATTTACTAGGGTTTATTAGAATAACCTTATATGGAAAATATGAAATTAACTCAATTGTTTAAGCTGAAGCTAAAAGCCAAACTGTTGGTTTTTATTCTCACCTCGTTTACCATTATTTACGCTTTTGCATTGGGCTATGTGAGCATCAATCTCCGGAAAAATGCTTACTATAATTCGAAGGAGGCGATTAGGTTGACTTCCTTTGAGTACAAGAACCTGATTCAGCACGATTTGAATAAGCTTCAGGAAGTTGTCGTTAGCAATCGGAACGTTTATAATCGATATGAAATGCTGCCAAGGGCTTCGCTCGATTTTTACTACGATCAGATTTGTATCAGCTGGCTCGAAAATTCTCCCCAAATTCTTGCCGTTTGGCAGGTTTGGGAGATTAGAGCATTCGATCCTTCGTATAGCCTAAAAAATGGTCGTTACCGTAATGTTTACGTTAGAAAGGATAATAGGATTGATATTGTTAGGCAAAAGGTTGATATGCATAATCTTAATATGGAGCACCTGCCATACTATCGTTCAAGAAAGCAGAACGTTCAGGAAATGTATGAACCTTACTACGATATCACTACACCTGAATTAGCCAATATTCTAATGACATCCTTAGTCGCGCCTATTCAAAAGAATGGGCAGTTTATTGGGATCGTTGGAATTGATATTCGGCTCGATAATATGAAAAATATTATTTCCGAGATCAAGCCGTTTGAAGGTACGGTATCATACCTGTTATCAAAAAATCGCACTATAGTTGCGCATAAGGATGCAACGCAGATAGGTAAACGCTTTCTGGCAGGCTTTAAGGGCGATTCGACCAACTTTGTTAAGAGCATAGAAGCCACGCAAAAGCGGGAGTACAGCACATTTGAGTACATCAACCCGGCTGATGGTCGTCGCTTTTTTGTTGGTATGGTGCCTATTGCTATCGGAAATATTCCTGATACATGGACTTTAGGTATTGAGGTTCCTGTTGATGTAATCATGAAGGATGCCAATCAAATATTTTATAAGAGCATGACTTTCGGAGTAGTTGGGCTTATCCTAATGTATGTGATAGTTTGGATTATTGCATCTCGAATTATTGAGCCAATTCAAGCGAGCGTGCTATTTGCTAAGGAGGTTGCGCAGGGAAACCTTGATACTAGCATCGAAATTAAAAGCAACGACGAGATAGGAGAGCTATCAGCCTCTTTGAGGAATATGGCTGAGAAGTTGAAAGAGATCATCAGCGAAATTATTCAGGGTTCCGATGAGATTAGCAAGGTAAGCACCCAGCTGTCAGTGCTATCCAATCAGGTGTCGAGCGGAACTGCGAATCAGGCTGCTTCATCGGAGGAAATATCATCATCGATTGAGGAGATGGTGGCCAATATATATCAGAATAGCGAAAATGCCCAAAATACGAAACAAATTGCGTTGAAAGTATCAGAGGATATTAAAAGGGGGTATGAATCCTCCAAGAAAACGGCTGAATTTATGATTCTAATAACTCGGAAGATTTCTATTATTGAGGAAATTTCGAGACAAACAAATATTCTATCCCTGAACGCCGCTGTGGAGGCGGCTCGTGCTGGTGTTTATGGTAGAGGTTTTGCCGTTGTTGCCGCTGAAGTAAAGAAATTGGCAGAGCGTTCGCAGATTGCTGCTAATGAGATTATGGCGTTAACCCGGAGCGGAGTGCAGATTTCAACTCAGTCAGGAGAAGAGCTTGCCAAAATTATACCTGAAATTGAGAAAACATCCATGCTTGTTCAGGAAATATCAGCATCAAGTTTTGAGCAGAGAAGTGGAGCCGAGCAGGTTAACAATGCTATTCAATCGCTAAACGAGGTAACCATGCAAAATAGCGAATCGGCAAGAGTGTTGGCAAATAATGCTTCGGAGCTCACAAAGCTAACGGAAACGTTAAACGATCTAGTGCTGTATTTTAGCATTAAGTAACGTGAGTTCGATAACAGATGTGTTTTATATATAATAAAAACTAATAGTAGGGAATAATGGAATGTTGGAGGATGAGCCAGTGGTATTCCAGCATTCCATCTACACTAAGGGATAAACATACTGGTGTTATGTTAATCATACTATGACGTAATAGTATTCAGAGCTATAACCGACGGGTTAACCCGTCGGTTATAATAAAAACGTAATAATAAATACTTAACATTACACTAGCTTCAACTATCAATCTAGAAGAGACTTATTCCCTTTGTTTTACAATCATCGATCATCTCTTTTGGCCAAACAGCGGCTTGCACTTCACCGATATGCGCCTTACGCAGCAATAGCATGCAAAGCCTCGATTGACCAATTCCACCTCCAATACTATCAGGAAAAACGCCATTAATCAGTTGCTGATGAAACCATAGTTCTTTCCTTTGGCTGCAATCCAGCATGTCTAACTGCGTAATCATCGATTTTGGGTTTACTCTAATTCCCATGGACGAGAGTTCGAAGGCATCGTTGAGTATTGGGTTCCATACCATAATGTCGCCATTTAATCCTCGTTTTCCATCAACCCTTAGGGTTGACCAATCGTCGTAATCGGGGGCGCGACCATCGTGTGGCTTGCCATCGACCAAGGGATACCCAATACCTTCGATGAAAACAGCCCCGTATTTTTTACAAATCTCCTTCTCCCGTTGCTTCGGTGCAAGGGTAGGGTAGAGCAGCGCTAGATCCTCGGAGTGAAAAAACTTAATATCTTCTGGGAGAATAGGCTCAATTCCATGAAATTCTTCTGAAATCATATACTCTGTTTTCCTTATCTCCTGATATATTTTTCGAACAGTATCCCTAAGCGTTTCAACATTTCGTTGTTCTGGCTGCAAGCGTTTTTCCCAATCCCACTGGTCAACGTATATTGAGTGGGTTGCATCGGTAATCTCATCGGGACGGAGGGCATTCATATCGGTGTAGATACCCGTTCCTGTCTCAATCTTGAGGGTATGAAGGGTGAGTCGTTTCCATTTGGCGAGTGATTGTACAATCTCAACCCTTTCACCATTCAACGATTTTGCTGAGAATGAAACGGGCTTTTCGATACCATTTAAGTCATCGTTAATTCCTAGCCCCGCTTGGACTATAACCGGTGCAGTAACCCTTCTGAGCCGCAATGATGCTGCTAGGTTCTTTGAGAAGAAGTCCTTGATTAGCTCAATGGCTTTTTCTGTTTGGCGTTGACTCAGCTTGCTTTTGTAAAGCAATTCTTTTGTTTCCATTTTTTTGTTTTTTTAGTTTAACCCCTTTAGGGCTCGAAACCCTAAAGGGGTTTTGATTAGGATAATAAAAAACCCTTCTCGAAACTCGGGAAGGGCAGTATAAAAGAGTTCATAAACCATTCCCGAGAGGTGGTGGACGATTATTGTTATTATTTAGGTTTTGGTTTATCATTGTATAAGCATTAAAATAAAAAAACCTTCCCGTGCTTGGGAAGGTTTTTTTTGATTTATATTTTATCTGTTAATCAAACAATACCTTCCCTGTGCTTCCAATTATTATTGGCAGCATTATTAGAAAGATTATTGTTGATTTGGTAGTTCATTTCTGATTCAATTGTGGTGCAATGTAGGTAATGCTATAGTATAAAACAAATTTTATAATGACATATAAAGGAAAAACTTTGCGCTCCCTGCCTACCGGCAGGCAGGTCTGCGCCTCTGCGGTGAAAAATTATACGGCATTCACTCTGATTTCGTAGGAAACCTTCATGGCTTTCTTGTAAACCGCATTAACCCCACAGTACCGTTCTTCCGAGAGGCTGACGGCTTTTTCAAGTTTGTCTATGGGTAAATTCTTTCCTGTAAACTCATAGATTAGCTTTATCTCAGTATAGTGCTTTGGATGCTCTTCGGTTTGCTGCGCCTCAACCCATATACGGAACTTGGTAACATCTACTCGCATTTTTTGTAGGATCGACACAACATCCATCCCTGTGCATCCTGCAAGTGCTGCTAACATAAGCGGTTTTGGGCGTGGACCTTGGTTTGATCCTCCACCTGCTTCTGCTGCATCCATTATCAGCTTATGTCCGTTGAGTTGGGTTTCAAACATCATCCCGCTTTGCCAATCGGCGTGTATGGTTACTTTTTCCATATAGATTTTTATTATCTAACAGTAAATGTATGTAAAAGTTTACAAGTTAATAAGTTCATATGTTAGCAAGTTTAAATTAGGCTAAGAAACCATATGCAACAGCTAGTATTGTTAAGATTAAACTGATAAAAAAGTATGGAATAGACATCAAAAGAAATTTTGCAATGGTTTTCCCCCACGATTGTTTATAATTATTCCTTAACGACGTTATGAGATATATGAAACATAGTAGAAATGCCCAACCCCATAGTTTCCCTCCAAATCGATCGCTTATAAAAATTTGAATGGTTAGTATAATGCTAAAAATGATGAAGAAAATGGTGTGGATATGTATCGAGAAAATCAGATGCTCATAGTAGTATTTCTTACGGTAGAAGATAAGTAGCAAGAGTATTGCTGTTAGCGGCATCATAATGAACATGGTAAACGATATACTTTTGATTATTGCGTGGGTTATATCCTTTATATCATCCTTGTTTTTGAAATCGTACTTGCACATTTTCTTTACCATCTGTCTGTTGAACCAATTTGGGTTCTCGTTTTTCGATTTTAGCAGAGAATCGACCTGTTCGTCGGAATAGTTATGGATATTCTGTTTGAATAGTTCGTACTCCTCTTTAGTTGTGAATTCAACCTTTCCGTAAACGCTATATTTGGGTTTAACCGAATCGAGTGCAGGTGCATTTGTAGGAATCAGGGCAAGCGCATCGCGAAGCTTTTTTCGGGTCACAATGGAGGTATCGATATCCTCTTCCTCAAGCAATTTCATTAACACGGAATCGGGTGATTCTTTTAATTTCTTCAACTCATTTTTTAACGAATCCTTCGATGTGTACTCAAACTCTATTAGTCGAATATCGTTTGAGTCATTGCTGTGATATATCTTTTTATTCCCTTGCAGCTCATTGAGGGTTATATCCTCTGATTCATTGATGTTTACTATCGATTTTCTATCGGCATCAATTGCGTTGTCGCTCAATTTACCAAGCAATAAGAAGAAGATAAAACTGACAAAAACATAGAATTTAACAGGTGGTATATAACTTGCCCGTTTACCATTAAGGTAATCTAGAGTGATTTTACCCGGTCGGGTAAAGGAGGCTTTTAACGTGTTCCACAATTTAGTATCGAAGTGAAAAAAGTCTTCAAATACCTCAACAGCGAGGTGGTGAACAGGTATTTTATGAATATTATTTTCCTGACCACAGTTTGGGCAGAAATTATCTTCGGACCGTAGTGATAAATTGCAATTGAGACAGGTGTCTGATTTTCTTCGAGTTTTTGACATTGAATTATTCTATTAGATGATTATGTGCTATTTCAATATTTCGTTATATTTTTATTTCTCGACTCCTCTCGAAATAACAAAATGCTAATTATAAGTCACTTATGTCATGCTGAGTCTGCCTACCAGTAGGCAGGCGTAGTCGAAGCATGTACTGATAATCAAAGTGTTAGAAAAACATACTGAACTATTGCTATTTATAATGATGCAAAAATACACAAAACTACTATAGAGTCTGATTTCTGTGATAAAAGTAATTCTTTCGAGAAGATATTTTGGCTGGGGTTTAAAGCAATATTCGAAATGAAGAACCTTTATTGAGAATTGAATGGACCTCAAAACGCCCGCCATGCATATGAATAATTTGTCGGGCAATACTTAACCCAATTCCTGTTCCGTTGGGTTTTGTAGAAAAGAATGGAGTGAAAATTTCATCTAGGATTTCAGGAGAGATTCCTATTCCATTATCTTCAATTTCAATGCAAACCTTACCTGATTCAGTTGGATGAACTTTAATTTGTATTGTTCCATTCGGCTTATCAGATACAGCATCTGCTGCGTTTGAAACAAGAATGGTCATGACCTGTGCCAGTAAGTTTTCGTCTGCCATCAACGTCATTTTTTCACCGATAATTTCAACCAAAAAGGTGGCATTTGCTTTTTGAATGATATCTTGACTTGCAAGACCTATTCTTTCAATAAATTCATGGATTAGAATTTCTTTAAGTGCCGGTTGAGGTATCTTCGAGAATTTCCTGAAGTGCTCAACAAAATTCATTAACCCAATACTTTGCTGATGAACGATGTTTAATCCTTTAATCGCTTTCAGAATAAGTTGCTCATTAATACTATTTGGTTTAACTATTTCGCCATCCTTTTCGAAGTACGAGGTCACCGTTTTTGCGATTGAAGTAACAGGCGCAATACCATTCATAATCTCATGAGTGAGAACTCTGGTTAGCTTTATCCATGAATCTGTTTCTCTTGCATCAAGTTCAGGTTTGATATCTGTAATCGAGAGTAAAATCAACAGGTTATTTCTAAGTTTAAAACTTGAAGCCTTTATTGAAAGTACTCTTTGATTCTTATTCTCTAAAATGCTGACTGTTTTTGTTTCATTCTGCTTGATGTTTAATATGATTGAATAAAGCGTTTCGTTTACCCTTTTCAGCTGTTTTATATGCGTAAGAACCTCGCATTGCAATAGTTGACTTGCGGCTGAATTCGTAATGTGGATAATACCTTGCTCATCGAAGGCAAGTAATCCAGAGTTAGATTGCTCTACAACGGCCTGAAATTGTAGCTCCTGTTCTTGGGCTTTAATTCTAATCCCCTCAATTTTTCTGCTGATCTGATTAAGCGATTCAAATAGCTCTTTCTCAATTTTGTCATTTGGTTCTTCCGAAATTCTAAATGAACTATCATCGCTATTTAGGGATTGAAAGAAGAAAGTGAGCCTTCGATTGATTCTGTTTAGAAATCGAATAAAGAAATAGGTTATAATGATCAGTAGAATTAGAGAAATTAATATTAGATCAATAGTGAAGTGATTTACAATTAACCACGAAAGCAAAAGGCTGTTCAACACGATTAATGCTACCCAAAACAGTATATTTAAATATGTGCTTCTTAATACCATAGATTATGATATGTTATATTTTTTCAACTTATTATAAAAGGTTTGCCTTGCAATACCCAGCTGTTCAGCAGCAGCAGTTAGGTTTCCCCTATTCTTATCAATAGCTTTTATTATCATAACTTTCTCCATCTCTTCAAATGTTTCGGGGATAGAATATAGTGTTTCCGATGATATTGGTTTTAGTAAGAAATCATTTGGAGTTAACGATTTCCCATCGCAAAGAATAACCGCTTTTTCGATTGTGTGCTGAAGTTCTCTGACGTTTCCCGGCCATTGGTAGGTAATTAACTTGTCAATTGTATTGGGGGTCAATGATAACCCTTCTTTCCCGTATTTGGAGGAGTACTTTTTAATGAAAAACCCTGCTAGGTCTGGAATATCTTCTATTCTTTGTCGTAAAGGGGGGATCTCTATATGAATCGTATTAATCCTAAAAAAAAGATCTTCCCGAAATTGCCCATCGATTATCATCGAATTAAGATTTCTGTTCGTTGCGGAAATTAAACGGATATCTATGGGTATTGATTTATTTGAGCCTAATCGGGTAACGGCTCTATTCTGAATTGCTACTAACAGTTTTGATTGTAAGGGTAAAGGCAGATTACCTATTTCATCAAGAAACAGGGTTCCATTATTTGCCGCCTCAAATTTCCCTGATCTATCGTCGCGAGCATCAGTGAATGCTCCTTTGGTATGCCCAAATAGTTCACTCTCAAAAAGGGTCTCGCTTACCGCGCCCATATCAACAGTTACCATTAGCTGGTTGTATCGATGCGATAAACGATGGAGTTCACGAGCAATTAGCTCCTTTCCTGTTCCATTCTCGCCGGTAATTAAAACATTCGCATCGGTAGCAGCCACCTTGCGAATTAGGTTCATCACTTTCAAGAATTCAGGTGATTTCCCAATGAATAGACAGGGTTCTTTCTTCAGCTCATTACGTAGTATTCGTTCAGTGTCTTTTAAGCTAGTAATCTCTTTCTTTGATTTGCTAAGTTTAACAGCTGATAGAACTGTTGCTACCAACTTTTCATTCTCCCAAGGTTTTAGAACAAAATCGATAGCACCAAGTTTAAGCGCCTTTACTGCAAGTTCAACATCGCCATAGGCTGTTACCATAATTACTGATATCGATGGATTGGTTTCGATGATTTTACTTAGCCAGAAAAGCCCCTCGTTTCCATTTTTCTGACCCGAGGTAAAGTTCATATCGAGTAGGATTGTGTCAAACTCTTCTTTTTCAATCCTATTCAACAGATTTTTAGGTGAATGTATTATATCTATTTTTTCAAATTCTTCCTGAAGAAGCATTTCAATTGCACTGCAAACATTAGGGTTGTCATCAACAACTAATATTTTACCTTTTATCATACCTGTTAAAATTGTAATGCTAAGTTAATGCTAACATTGTTTTAAGCACCAAAATCGTCCAAAAATTAGACGATGATAGCCTAAGAATTTTACAGCTAGGCGCATCTTATTGTAAGATAAAAAAATTATGTACCAGTAAATAAGGACGTTGTGTGATTTGGTATGATTTCAGCCATAAATACTAGTAAATCCAACTAAAATTTAAATAATTATGAAAAGATTAATCTTACTATCCGTGTTTTTGATTTCATCATTCAACATATTATTGGCACAAGATGAAGATCAAAAAGAGCTTATAAAAAATGTAATTCAAAGCGCTTATGTTGATGGATTATGTAATAATGCTGATACCGAAGCTGTAAATAAGGGTTTTCATCCAGGGTTTATTCTATTGGGAGTGGGAAATGGAAATGTAATGTGGTCATATCCAATTTATAGTTGGATAGAGAATGCAAAAAATGGGAAAAAGAAGGGTTTAAAATACTCTTTCCAAAATGAATTTACGACTATAAAATTCTTGTTTATTGATGTCTCTGGAACAGCGGCTGTTGCTAAAATTGAGTTCTTTGAGGGGAATGAGTTGTATTCTATTGATTATCTGTCTTTGTTGAAATTTGAGGATGGATGGAAAATAGTGAGTAAAATATTTCATTCTATTCCAAAGGAAAAAAAGTAGAAATTATTATCATTTCTTTTCATGACAAACTATATGAAGCTTTAAAATGATAAAAACCGAAAACCTTACAAAAATATTTAGAACGGATGAGGTGGAAACATCTGCATTAATCGATGTTAACATCCAAATCCAGCAAGGGGAATTTGTTGCAGTAATGGGACCATCGGGTTGTGGAAAATCCACTCTGTTGAATATCATTGGAATGCTTGATGGGATTACGAAAGGAGTATATCAATTCAATGGCATTGATGTATCAAATAAAAATGAACAGGAAAGGACTGCAATAAGAAAGGGTAAGGTTGGATTTGTATTTCAGAATTTTAATTTAGTTCAAGATCTTACTGTTGCTGAGAATGTAGAGCTTCCTTTGGCTTATCTCAAATATTCTTATGCTGAACGAAAGCGGTTAATTAGAGATATTCTTGACCGTATGAATTTAGGTCATCGGGAGAAGCATTTCCCTAATCAACTTTCAGGAGGACAGCAACAAAGAGTGGCTACTGCAAGAGCAACTGTTGCTAATCCAATGCTTATTCTTGCGGATGAACCAACGGGAAACCTCGATTCAAATAATGGTATTGAGGTTATGAAGCTATTAACTGAGGTAAATCAATCTGGAACAACCATAGTAATGGTTACACACTCTCAGCGCGATGCGGCTTATGCGCATAGGCTGATAAATCTGTACGATGGGAGAGTGGTAGTTTAAAAAGACAACAGACAATAGATATCAGACATCAGACAACACCTAACCTATAACCTATATGATACGTCCCGATATAATCATTCGCCGATTTAAAAGAAACATTGGAATGAAAATAGTCAGCATAATATGCCTTAGTATAGCATTTGCTTGTCTTGTTCTTCTTTTTGCATATACTAAGTTTGAGTTTAGCTTCGATAAATTTCATTCAAAGGCCGATCGCATTGCCCGTTTGACAATTGACCCAAAGGAAGGGTTACCCGATGCCCGTATGTATGGCGATTGGCGTAGCTTATCAAAAGAAATTGCTGGCATAGAATCTATAACTATAATTGGCAGCATTCGGCAGGCCGCTTTTTCATTTGATAATAAAATATTTAACCTAAACAGAGCTTATTTTGTTGATAGCCTATTTTTTCAAACATTCAGCTATCCAATAAAAGCTGGTGGTCGGCTTAATCCATTTCCAAATCAAAATAGTGTTGTTGTCTCGGAGGGTTTTGCAAAAAGATACTTTGATTCCGAAAACATTATAGGTAAAATCATTAAGGTAGAAACAAGGGAAACCGATACTGAGAAAGAATATACAATCACTGGTATTATGCATGATTTCCCTAGTAATACTCACTTTAAAGCGGAATTGTTAATGCCGATCCCAAAGGATTACAATTTCTTTTTTTATACATACTTTCTTCTTCAAACACCCGATGAAATAAAAACTTTACCAGCGAAAATTGAGGTTTCATTTAAGAGGTCAAAAGATGATACTACAAGTTATCCAAAGGTTAGACTTCAGCCAATTGGCAATATTCACCTTCATAGCAATAAGGCTCGAGAAATGGAACGTAATGGGAGCTATCAGTCGTTAATCATATTAATCTCGGCGGTTTTACTGATTCTGATAATCGCCCTAATCAATCTATCCAATAGTAGTAGAGTATTATTTTTAAAGAATCGCGATTACTATATTTTAAAGAGAACCCACGGAGCAACAATTGGTGTGCTAATTCTTGAGGAAATTGTTCAATGCCTCATATTAAGCACATTTATTATCTTATTTGGTTTTTGGTTTGTATTTTACTTGATTAAGCTGATTGATGTTGATGCTTTTTCAATCCTTTCAATCTCACAATTGACCTTAATTTCTATTGTGTTTATAGTAGTTTTAGTCCTTGTTATGGTTCTTCCAATAATCAGATATTTTATAAAGGACTTTTTTAGTAGAAATAGGAATGCTGAAGACGCTTACATGCCTAAGAGGAAGTCTTTGGCGTTGCGAGGGTTCATTATCGCTCAGGTTACGATATCCATCTTTGTAATCGTGATGACAATAGGCATTTCTAAACAAATGGATTATGTGCTATCTACCCAACTTGGAGGTAAAACCGATGGCATCATTGTTTTACCCAATCAGCCTGAAAAAGTCATTAAGAACTTTGATAAGTTTAAAGAGGAATTACTTCGTAACCCCAAAATTATTGCTGTTACTGCTGCCATGGAACCTCCAGCTGGCGCAATCCTCGATAAAACGATCATTGAATTCGAGGGCGTAAAGCATAAAAATCCAATTGATATATTTTGCGTTGAAGAAAATTTCTTTAACTTCTTTAATTTAAATGTTTTATCAGGTACTATGCTGCCAAGATACCCATATAGCTTTGAATGGGAGATGAAGAATATTAATACCGTATTGCTTGCCCAAAAGGGTATTAAACCCCCAGCTGATTTTCAACCCCCAGCCGAGTTTAGCGACTACTTTTTGATCAATAGATCGGCATTAGCTGAACTAGATATTAAATCTCCAGAAGACGCTATTGGTAAACAGGTTGTGCTATCTAGCCACCCAATGCTCAATATAATTCCTGGGGGTAGAATTGTCGGCGTTGTTGATGATTATAAGTATACATCGATGTTTGAGAAGGAGCGTCCATTGCTAATTCTCCAGAGACGCCTATTTATTTCGAACTTTTTAATTCGATATGATACATCCTATACTAAAGAGGCTTTAGCAGCAATAAGGGAAATCTGGCTAAAAATAAACCCCGATTATCCCCTACGCTATGAGCCTCTGCCAGAAACATACAGGAATATCTACTTTAATGAGTTTAACTCGAAACGATTTCTAAACTATTTTTCGTTGTTAAGTCTTTTGATCTCAGCATTAGGACTTGCCGTAATGATGGCTTTTTTTATTCGATTCAGAATTAAAGAGATTGGAATCCGAAAGGTTAATGGGGCGAATACAATAGACATTATATTTCTTCTAAATAAGGATCTTATTGCATGGGTATTAATCTCCTTTTGTTTAGCATCGCCTCTTGCATATTATGTGATGAATAGATGGTTACAGAACTTTGCTTATCAAACTACAATTAGCTGGTGGGTTTTTGTTGGAGCTGGTATTATTGCTATGCTTGTCGCTCTCATTACTGTTAGTTACCAAAGTATAAAAGCCGCTAGGATGAATCCTGTTGATGCGATTAGGTATGAGTAGGCTGATTACATAAATAATAGAAAATTTCACGCAAAGATCGCTAAGTTTTTTGCAAAGACTACAAAGTCGATGGTTTGTATATCTATAATTTGCGATCTTAGCGTTTCTCCTTTGCGGGCTTAGCGTGAAATTTTCTTATCTTTTAAGAAAGCGTCTATCTTCTTATGACTACACGCTTTTCTTCTCTTTATACATTTGAATTATTCTCGTCAAAGCAATACCAATTGACGCTCCGAAAACAAAAATAAACCAAAAGCCAGCACTTGAGGGTTTTGATGCAATCTTTTCAGAGAAAACTAGGAGCATGCTTAATGTTAATACAACTGGCATAAATACAGCTACGAATACATTTTTCTTTTTCATTGGTTTTGATGGTTAAGTTAGTAGTATTTTAATTATTAATGGAATAGAACCTACAAAGTTAGCTAAAAGATGAACCCAGAATGCTGGGATTATGCTATTGGTTTTTTCTCTGTAATATGCAGCAACTAGTCCAATTACCGTTGTGTTGAATACAATAAAGGTAACATACCATGCGCCCATTCCCATTGATATTAGTGATAGATGCATTGCCCCAAAAAAGAATCCAGATATAATAACAGGCAAACTTAACCTAAAAATCCGGATATTTTGAAGATGCTGAATGAATCCCTGAATCAAACCCCGAACAAATACTTCTTCACATATGCTTGACCATATCCAAATGGTTAGAACCATTTGAATAATGGAATTTTGCTCAGGAAAGCCCGTTGAATTGCCTGTAGGGAAAACTCTATTTAATATCCCCATAAAAAGGATTGCTCCAAAAAGAAATGAAGCTAAAGTGATTCCAATAACCTTAAAGGAGAATTTTAGGTAACCAATTTTTATCGTTGACAGGTTAAACCCATAACCTTTAATACTCCCATTGTTTACAAGTAGAATTGCTAGAACCGAGTATATCAGCATGAATAGCTTAATAATAACGTTCTTTGTGTAGAAGTTTAATCCTAGCTTTACTTCAAGTAAACTTATAATCGGCTTTGCAGTAAATAAACTTGCTTCAAAAATAAAAAAACCGATAAGGACAATAAATACTATAGTTAACAAGGAGTTTTTCCTTATGTAATTAATGAATGCGTTCATAATTTTATGTTTTAAAAAGTTTATTAAAACCTGGCACATTTGTATTATAGAAGAATTTTTGTTTTTCGAGAATTTGTTTGGTTACCTTTTCAAAATTTGGGTTATCAACCTCAGCCATAATTCTTAGAATAGTATGCTCTCTCAGCATTCCTCCGTGTAAAATACAAGATATGTAAGTGTTATTGCTCCAAACGGCTTGTTTTACCTTTTTTAAATCATTATCCAATAACGCTATTAGGTGTTCTTCACCGTCAATTATTAAATTTAGCTGTTGGCTATTCCAGTGCTCAAGAGTTTGCTCACCAATCGTAGCACAAATGGTATCGGCACCTTTTATCTCAATGGGTTGATAAACTTCAATATATACATCAACCCCTCTATTAATAGCTTCTTCGATGCAGTCAGTAACCTCAACTATTGTTTTTGGGAATGCGTCAACTATGGCAATTGATTTGCAACGGTTCATCATGGATTTAAATCTTTCAAATACCAGAGGAACAGAGTCGATTGAATAACTCTTCTCATCGACATGCTCATTCTCTAAACTATTTAATATATCCTTTGCCGAGTTTGTTTTTTCAATAATTGAATTCTGATAGGAATTAAGAAATTCATTTGGATTTACAGCCTTGCAAAGTTTATTTTTATTGTCCTCTATTAAAACGGCTCCTTTTTTTGCCAATGATTCAATTGCCTTATAAACGTTTGCAGTTGGTTTATTGATCTGATTCCCAATCTTATACGCTGTAGATGGTTTATGAGTTAGCATATGAATATAAACTTCGGCTTCGAGCCTGTTAAAACCAATCTCAAGTAATACTTCAATATTATTTACCATATTCCAATAATTGAATATACAAATGTAATGTATTATAGTATAATAAAAAACTACTACTACAATAAATTTTATTATAATAAATAAAAAACCCTGAAAATCAATTGTTTTCAGGGCTTTTTGTTCTAATAATATAATAGTTTATTTAAACGCCTTCTCAGGTAATCCATCACCTTCGATGCTTAACTGCTTGAAGTAATCAGGAACTGATTTGCCAGTTAAAGCATTAACGTACATTCTTGCAAGCTCCATACCTAACATGAACCCTTGTCCGCGTAAGCCGAGGAATAAGCCATGTTTTGGGTCGATAAACATTCTAGGCTCAACGTAGTAACCTGCCCAAACGGCCTGAAAACCTACAGAGCTTAACTCAGGAATCCAGTTAGAGAATACTTCAGAGGCAATCTCAATAAACTCCTCCGAGTTGTATTTTAGGTTCTTATCTGCCTCCTGAGGATCGGTTGCTGGTGATGCGCAGCCAATAATTTGACCCGTTTCGGCGAGTTGCTGTCCGTAAACCGCAGCAAATCCTTTGTACTTCCGGCGGTCGATAAGCATTCCAAGTGGATCGCCATTAACACCCATCCAGGGTAAGCGGCGGGTAATAAACGCCTGATGCTTTACAGGATAAATTCCCAGTTCATGACCAAGCATACGAGCAAAAGTACCACCTGTTGGGCCGAGGGCATTAACAAATTCATCGGCTTGGTACTCAACGTAATTCTTGTCGTGATCGCGAACTAAAACAACATACTTATTACCATCCTTATGTACGCTAATCAGCTCGCAGTCCTCCTTAACTACTCCACCTTTACTGATACCGATATTACGAAGCAGATCTACGGTTTTACCAGGTGTTGCCTGCCAGCAATCCTTTGTAATAAGTGCCGATTGGTATGTTTTAAGGTTTGGATTGAAGTAGGGCGATATCTCCTTTTGATAATCCTTAGGATCAACCATACGAGCGTTGCTCCATGCCATCGATGCTTCGAGGGCTTTATATGTGGCATCGTCGTGAGCAAAGCTAACGTAGTTGATTGGACGATAATCGATATTGCTAATCTTGTTTATCGCCTTAAAAATCTCGTGGCTCTTCGAAGCAATTTCAGCAATCTCAGGTAAAGAGAATGCTGTGCGCCCTCCTGCAATATTACGCCATGAAGCACCACGTCCGTAGTTCAGAAGAATAGGCTTCATGCCTGCCTCTGCCATATACATGAAAAGGGCGCTACCTCCAATACCTCCACCTGCAATAAGACTTTTAACCTTAACCACTTCTGCTTTCTTGCCATTTATTCCGGTGATATAGGTTGGGGCTACATCCTTAGGGTAGAGCTCTCCCATGTTCACCTGATTGCTCAAAGGTCCACGAGGGGTGGCATCGCCAACAATCTGAATACCTTTAGGGATTAATGCTGTCTTCAGACGTTTAATACAACGCTTTCCACGGCAAGCACCCATTCCTAGGCGGGTTGTATGCTTAATCTCATCGGCTGAGATAAATTTACGATCGCCAATCGTTTCGAGGATTTCATCCATGCTTACATCATCGCAATGGCAAACGTAGGTTTTTTCCTCGGGCTTATAGGTTGTTTTGGTTAACCTAACTGGCCCCGGATAATTTGCTTTAACAACAAAACCTCGAACATTAATTAACTCATCGCCATGAATGGTGAGCGATTTAACACGGGCTATATTTGTCTTATTGGGTTTGCGAAGTATTTTCTCAATCACCCCTTCACCAATTTTCTTCCCATTATTGTCCACTAGGAATACCTCAGATCCTTCAGTGGCTTCATACTCTATGGGTAAGAACAACCAATCCTTAGCGTAATGATACCCGAAGATGGCTAAACCAGGACATTGATAGACGCAATCCATGCAACCAATGCACTTCTCAAAATCGATTTGAGGAACAGTGCTGGTTGATGTTTTAGTGATTGCACCATGCGGACAAGCAAATTCACATGGATTACATGCGAAACCAAAAAGACAGTCGATCTGAACGAATGGTTTCTTCGTTTTGCGCTCATCGCTAGGCTTATATGGATTTTCAATAACTCTAGTCGGATGTTGTTGGCTATCGATATACTCCTTGCTTATTGATAAGTAGGTTTCGTAGCTGAAACGTTCACCCATCTCCTGAAGAATTTCATAGGCAACCTGTTTCCCTCTAACAACTGCACTTGTACCTTCGCCTATACGGATGGCATCGCCAGCACCGTAGCAGTTACGGCCGAATATCTCGTTACCCTTTATTAAAAGCTGATCATCGGGAACTAAACCTGTACAGATATTGATTGCATCGATATCCTCTACGATCTGCTCAGTACCGGGGATTGGCTTAAAATCTTTACAATCGGCTATAATCGCACCGACAACGCCTGTGCGGGTTTCGTTGGGTAGGGCTTTAATTAAGATTTTGCTAAGCATAACGGGAATTCCCAAGCGGCGAACCCTATTGGCTTGAACAGGGAAACCTCCTTCGCGTGGCATTGCCTCTATAATAGCCTTAACATTAGCACCTGCTTGCATTAGCTGGTAACTCGTAAGGTAACCAATATTCCCTGCGCCAACGGTTAGCACGTTTTTGCCAAGTAGCGTGAACTCTTGGTTCATCATCTTTTGAACTACAGCAGCGGTGTAAACACCTGGGAGATCATCATTCTCGAAGGTTGGCATGAAAGGAACAGCACCTGTTGCAATTACCAGATGATCGGCTTCTATGTAATAGATTTCATCAGTCTTGATATTCTTTATGGCAATGCGTTTCCCTTCTAGAATATCCCAAACTGTACTGTCGAGGAAAATCCCTTCATGATTGTCCCCTGCTAGAGTCTTTGCGATATCGAAACCACGCATACCACCGAACTTTTTCTCTTTTTCGAAAAAGAAAAATTGGTGTGTTTGCATATTGAACTGACCCCCGATTGTTGAGTTGTTGTCAACTACGATATTTTCAATCCCATGTTGAAGCAATATCTCCCTCGCAGCGAGTCCTGCTGGACCCGCACCGATAATGGCAACTGAGGTTTTGTAGATTTTGGTCGATTGATTCTTGTTGGGAGTTTTTACGCTAGGGGTATGCTCCTGAGGTATCTCGCGCACTTCTTTAACCCCATCAACGTTGGTGATACAAATACGCTTTATTTGACCGTCAACTAGCATTTCGCAAGCACCGCACTTACCAATACCGCACTCAAGGCTTCGCTCACGGTTTTCGATACTGTGGCTATGCACAGGGTAACCAGCCTGATGAAGGGCTGCTGCAATTGTAAACCCTTCTTCCCCTTTAATCTCTTTCCCATCGAATTTGAAAGAAACGATATTCCTTTTTGGAACATCGAGAATTGGGTGTTTCTCTATTTTATGCATGTTTATAAGTATTTTGTTTAAAGATAATTCATGGTTAAATTCGGTTTCGAAAGTATAGCGGATCAGGGTAATTATCAATGATTATTGTCAGCACCTCATATGAGAAAAAGAGGGTTTATTTAGGGTTAAGGATTCTTGTAGCGATTCAACTAAAATAACCGAGGGGTTACTTGCTAAGCAACCCCTCGGTTTATTCGATAAGCAGAGTATTTTATCGCTGAACGATTACCTTAAAAACAGCTGTACCTTTATCGTTGCTAACCTTAATGAAGTATAAACCCGGTGTATATCCTTTAACGTTTATTTTATCGCTAAATAAAAGGGTTTTATCGGTTGTTAGATTTTTTACAATTTGACCAGCAGAGTTAACTAGGTCGATTGAGAATGCCTCTATTTTATCGGTCTCAATTGTTATGGTTAGCTCATCGTTAACAGGGTTCGGAAAGAATGTAACCTTTGCGTTTGAACCAGGAATAGTCTCAACGCTTACCGGTGCATCAACAACTACTGAATCCTTCGCAGTACATCCGGTTAACGTATTGGTAACCGTTAACAAGTATTTACCGTAAGCCCTAGCCGCTAATGAAATGAATGAGTTGGTGTTGCCTGTATTCCATAGGTAGGTTACCCCACCTGAACTCGTTGAGGTAAGTACGAAGGCATCTGAGCGTCTAATTGTATCTGAACCTGTTATGTCAACCGTTGGGTTGGCATTTATGGTTATCGGGTAGGTTGCAGATGGAACTCCGCTAACACCTCCAATAATTGTTTTAAGCACCATCGAAACAGCCCCAGGGTTTAAAATAGCCTTTTGGGTAAAGGTGTAGTTTAGGGTTTGGCCATTGGCGAAGTTAGAACCGATGTTCCGCGTTTCTTCAACAGGGGTATTGGAGTCGATCTGATACCAAACAGTAATATTATCGGATGGTGCAAACGTTCTTGTCCCAGAGTTGGTTAGCGTTGCAGTAACTGGATATCCTTGGGCTTTATAGCAGTTGGTTGATGGGGATAGAAGCGCTGTAACCCTTATGTCAGATACCTCTTGCCAGGTTAAAACAACCTCATCGAAGCCATTACAACTATTGGCGTCTGTAACCGTAACGGAATACGTACCGCTTGTACTAACAGTAATCGTTTGAGTTGTAGCACCTGTACTCCATAAATAAGAAGCATAACCAGCACCTGCATCAAGGATTGTTGGTGCTGAGATAAACCTATCGGCACCTAGGCTGGGCAAGGGGTTTCCTTTAACGGTTACACTTGTGAATAATGTATTATTTGAGGAGACCTCATCATCGCTCAAGGAGGTGGTAATCTCTATCGGATATGTTTTTATGGTGGAAAAGTTATGTTTATAGGTAAATGTATAATCTACACTTGCGCCAATTGCTAAATCACTGGTTAATGTGCAGCTTTCGGTAGCAGCAGTTGATCCATCAACTTTTAAAACGATAGGAATAGCCGTAGCGTTTGGAATTATATTTGTTCCGGTATTCTTTAATTTTACGGTAATGGTTTCACTTGCCGAAAGTGAGCAAGAGGTTATTGGGGCAACAAGCGCTTCAACAGAAATATCTCGGGTGCCAATTTTTACATTGATATTATCGGTTGCTGTACATCCATCGCTATTGGATACTGTTACCCAGTAATCTCCAGTAGTTGTTATAAGTAATGTTCTTTCATTAATACCTTCAGCTAAAGTACCAGAACTATTACCCCATTTATAATAGCTAAATCCTGCCCCTGCATCTAGGGTGTAAGGGGTTTCAGACTGAACATCTGGACCAAGACCATTGACATATAGCACCGCAGGGTACGCCTTGACCGTTGTTTGTAGCGTATCGTTATTCGATCGCATATCCCCCAGCATTATAACCCATGCTTTAGCTGAATACTCAATATTATCAGGGAAGTTCATCGTTCCGGTGAGGTCAAACGTTTGGGTTTGACCTACAGCAAGATCTGCCCCAAGGTTGAAGTTTTGAGAACCTGAGGTGACTATTGCATTGGATGGATTAAGCTGTTCAAAACCAATGGTTAGCAATTTTCCCGATGGAATAACCTCGGTACCAGTATTCTCAACGGTTACCCTAACCGGTTCGGTGGCGTTTAGACCACAACCTGTTTTTGGGTTATCAAGCGTTTTCAGCTTAATATCGTCAACCACAAAGGTAAGTGTTAACTCGTTGGAGGTTCCAGGGCAACCATAGAAATCGATTACATTAACTTTATAATTACCAGTTTGAGTTGCTATCAGCATGGTATCTGTTCCAATTATTCCAGAACCGGTTAATACCCACGAGTAGGTTTGATATTTGTTAACGGTTTTTAGTGTATCACTCCATGCGTGTACAGTTCGGTTTACTCCTAGGTTCACATTAGGGTAACCCGTAGAATATACAGTTTTGTTTAATGTACTATTAGAGGCAACAACGTCAAGATCCGCTGAAATGCTAACCTGTACCGTAGAACTTGTTTTTAGCGCAAGATTCGCTTTATTGGTAAGGGTTATATCTCTTTGGCTATTTGGTAATAAATCAGATGTTAATGGAATCGCTTCGTCTGGTGAAGGCGTTCCATCTACATCTAGGCTGTATGTAAAAACAGTACCTGAAGGATAGGTGAAATTACCCTTATTTTCAATGGTTATTTTTACTGATGTATTATCCTCAAGTTCACACTTATTGGTTGGCGTTTTTATTTCGCTAATTGCTATATCATCAGAAACAATGGTAAGTGTCGCAGTGTCTTTACAACCTGTTGTTTGATTCACATCATCATAAGCAATAATATGTAAACTTCGTCCAGGAGGGACACCCTCAATCGAAAATAATGAGTCTGTATAAATGGTTGTCCAGTAAAGATCTTTCCATGCATACGATTTAACATTACTGCTATAAATTGGCGAAACAGTATATGGGGTTGCTCCAAATACCTTATATATAGTAGAGGGATTAAATGATACTGTAGGGCCTTCACGTTTTTCAAAAGTTCTTTCAATGGAGTTGTTACTAGTTATTGGATCAATATCGATATTAGCAGTTACCTTAATGAAGCCATCTCCTTCAGGCATAGCTACTGGATTGCTAAATGTTATAGTTTTTGATGAACCAGGTGATAAATTAGATTCTAATGTGAAATTTTGACTGATATTCTCGCTTGGAGTGATATAACTTGCATGGATTACTTTATCCGAAGTAAATACATCTCTTCCTGAATTACTAACTAAAACTGAAACATGAGCATTTTCATTTTTGCAGAACGATGGGGTAGGGCTATCGATACTGATAATACGTAGATCGCTTGCGTTTACATAAACACTATCCTTATCACTTCCACAAGCATGGGTATCTGTAACGATTACCCTATACCATGCAGAGGTTAAGTTGGTTACATTAAATATGGAATCTACGGGATCAGGGAGATTATCTTGCCATTTATATGAAGCAAAGCCAGATCTCGCATTTAATTTTAGTGTATCAGCCCTATAGGTAACAATTGTATCGAAGGGGAGCTCTACATTTGGCATTCCCCAAACATTGGTAGTTACTTTAATTGTATCGTTACTTTTAATAGGATCCTCATTGATTTTTGAGTAGATACGAATATCATAAGTGTTTGGAATTGAAATGTCTATATCATTAACGAATGTGTATGTTACTGTTTCGTTTACCGCTATGTCAACGCCAGGAGTGAGAACCTCTGAAACCTTAACAATTCCATCAACCATTATCGATAGAGGTATTGTTTGAGTTACAGAAGAACTTGGTCCAACGGGATTAGGTCCTAAATTCTTAATGGCAATTTGAGGTTTTATTGGCGTTGGATATTCACAAGAATTATCCAACCCTGTAACCGAAAGTATTTGAATATCGCTGTTTGATTCTATTACTTTTATAGTATCGGTTGCAATGCATCCATTTTCGTTGGTAACAGAATCAATATAAGTATCAAAACTGGTGACTGTAATCTTCCTTGTCGTTTCGGTTGTTGACCATTTATAGCTATTATAGGGCACTAAACCATTAAGACCAGCATCAAGTTCAATACCAGCTGCAAGTTCAAGGGTTGTAACTGCTTTATCGGGGCCAATTGAATATCCGGGTATGCCTTTAACCTGCAAAGTGGTTTTTAATGTATCATTTGTACGATCTAGTTCAGGTGTTAAATTGGTATTTATTCGTAGTAAATGAGAACCTTTTGTGAAGATATTATATGTTTTTGTTGTAGTTAATGTAGTAGTGTCGCCTGATATTACTAAGGAACCAACAACCATGGTATCTTTAACTATACTTTCACTCCTTAACTTAACTTCTATTGGAACTTTAAAACCAGCTTTCAAAGGGCGGTAACCGTTTGTAACTCTAGCAACTATGGGAACATTATTGCCAATGTTACATCCTGAAATTGGACTAATAAGTCGTTTAATACCAACATTATACGGAAGTTCGTAAATCTTAATATTATCAATAGAAACCCCTTCGAGAGAAGTCGATGCATTAGAGGCGAAAGTAAATCGAAATTTAACAATTTTGCCTACTCCAAGCACATCTAAGGGTAAAAGGGTTTTAGCTGTTTGATAACCTATTGCTGTGCTGCCAGACCATCCAATTGAGCTAAGAGCGGTTACGCTACTGCTACACCAATTTTGACTTTCGGATAAATGTGAAGGAACAATTTCCCATGTTTCACCATCATCAATTGAATAATCTAGTCTAAATCCATCAACTCCAAGATCGGTATTCACCCAATAATCGAACGAAAATACTGGATATTCAGCAGAAGTAAAATTAAAGCAAGGGCTCTCGAGATATGAAACTTCAGAGTTGTTGTGGCTACCTTTAAGATTTGTTACCCATGCCTTTGTACCATTCGATGCTGTATCAATTTTTGTTGCAGCAGGTATTCCCCATGCCCAAGAGCTATTAGTCCCAGAAGGATTCCAATAGCCATTTGTTGCTTCGAAGGAGTTTGCGAATATGTAGTTATATGTTGGGAATACAAAAAGCGATGTGCTGAAAAGGTCATTCTTTGAATCTTCATCACCAGCGAGAAAGGTTTTGAACTTCATTTGTTTTAGACCTGGTAGTAAAAGATTCATTTTTGCAGGGTTAAATTCGTATTCAATCTCCCCCTCAAAGGGAACTGTGGTATTCACGGTTTCCTTGGTGTATGTTATACCATTATCAAGCGAAAAGCCAACCTCAAATGGTACGGTAACATCAGCACCACCATAATTTTTTATTATTACTTTAACGGTTTCAGTGCTAGTCATTCCGCAATGGGTTACAGGTGATGTTATGCCACTTACACCTAGATCTTTTGCTATAAAATCTCCGGTGATAGCAAAATTGTCAATATTCCAACCGCTATATTCAACAGATGCATCTGATTCATCAATAGCAAAACGAACCATTACATCCTCTTTGCGTGTAGCAGCATTGCTAATATCGTGACTTATGCTTTGCCAGAATCTATCCTGAATTGTAAGGGCATTCTCCATCAATTTAATCCAGGTTGAACCACCATCAATACTATACCAAACTCTCGCTTTATCAGTTGATTCAACATTAAGCCACCTTTTGTAACGTATGTAAACATTCTGAAAATATTTTGCACTTACAGAGTTCATCGTAGCTCTATGCTCTGCGCCTACAGTGATTTCGGGAGGGTAGTTACCTGTAAGGTTCGTCGCAAGCACCTTTTGACCAGAGAAGCCAGTTAAAGGGTCATTAGTTCCATCTCCAGAAATCACCCCGATTTGCCATGAATTATTTAGAGTCCAACCAGCTGTAGTTTCAAAATCAAATGCAGCTATCGACTGCTCAATGGTACAATTACCCGAAGGGTTTTGAATAGTTGAAGGAAAATTATTGCCACCAATTGTTAATCCATTTGTAGGAACTGTAACATCTACCTTATTTCCATGTGTAGCCCCATTTACAATGTCTGCACATAACCAGATATAGTTTAATCCCGTAACCAACGATTGCTGTCCGCCGCTAAGTTTAATATTATTTCCATCAACGTTTGCCGTTAATGGTAGAGGTGCATTATTAGAATAAACGCTGTCGCGAGTATAGTAAAGTTTAAAAGAGCTTAAATCTGAAATGGATGTTCCAGTATAATTAAAGTTGGCTTCGGTGAAGTATAGCGTATTTGTATTTCCTCCAACAGCAACTTCAATAAAAGCGATTGGGTTTTGGCTAGTTCCAGTAGGTAAATAATCATTTACCTGAAGAGTAATAACAGAATTGACAGTTCTGGGAACATTACCTCTTTCATCAACTTTAACATCGTCAACGCAAATCCCCCATCCGTAGTTAGATTTTGCTTCAAATGCAAGTTGGCATTTCTCAACTTTAGCCTCAGTTGGTAGAATAATTTCGCGATAAGCCCAATCCATTATAGTTGCAAGATAGGAATCTAATAGCACCCATGGTGAGGCAGAACTTGTTCTATAGTAGATTCTCAGCTCATCGGTACTGCCATCCCAAACATCTTGTGCTAGCCAGAAGGAGAGAACGGGTTTTATTGAAAACCTTAAATCCATTGATGGGGTAATAAGTTGAGATGCTGGACCAGGTCCTTCAACCTGAAATAGTGCGTTGTAGTTTCCTGCATGTGAGGCTGAAGGATGTCTGAAGTCTTCAAGACCTGGTTCTGACGAAGCACCCCCACCATTTTTATACCCCCAGTAGAAAGTTCCAGATATCCGTTGCTCAGTCCACCCATTAGGTCTTACACCACCTTCAAAGTCTGCAGATAGAAAGATTGTTCCTTGAGCAACGACTTTACCAAAGTTCAGAAGTAATACAAGAAACACTAATTGTAAAACAGCCCTTTTCATATTTCAACTTATTTTATTAACAAATATCCGAAAAATACACATAAATCTACTTATTGTTTAGAAAACATTTTTTTATTTCAACCCAATTTTTTCCCCTTACCTTATATTGAATGTTAAAACGCAGAATGTTTTCCACTTTTATTTTATCTTTCATGCTCATTATGAATAATATACGTAGAAAAATAACAAACAGCAATTGAAAGGAATTTACCTAAATTGAAATTTAAAGTATCAACTTATACATTAAATTGTTATATTGCTAGGTCTAAACATATCTTTTTTAGGCAATTCAATTTTTACATATTTGTACTCGATTAAAATAACTTTGTTGCGGTTTTATCGTAGAAAATGATAATTTATCGTCAGAAATATGCTTTTTGATTACAAATATAAGTCGTTGGTCAAAATATTAATTGTAGTGGCACTACTATTATCATCACTTGTCGGTAGTAGCCAAACAGATACAGAATTCTGGTTTTCTGCACCTGAAGTGAATCGATATCACTCTGGCGGTAATGCAGAATACCCTGCTGCAGGATATGGTAATGTTGGTAGTCCTGTTTACCTTCATCTGACATCGTTTGATAAAGCAGCAAATATTACTATTTCCATGCCCGCGAATACTGCAAATTTCAATGGTGGTGTTCCAATTTCTGTATCTCTCCCTGCTAATACAACCCAAAGAATTGATCTTTCTCCTTATGTTGGGGATGATATTGCTGGTATGACTGCTGCCAAATCGATGGAGAATAGGCTCAAATGGACTACCTCTAACCTTGCAGGAGCAACCCCCTATATCAATAGAAACAATAAAGGTATTCTTGTCCAATCGGATAATAATATTACAGCTTATTATGAGATTGGAGTACTCTATAATATGGATTTAATCTCTTTGAAAGGGAGGAATGCTTTGGGTAAAAAGTTTTATGTGCCCTTTCAAACAACGCATAATACAAGAAGTTACCCCTATAATTTTAGGCCCTATAGTTCAATTGATATTGTTGCTACAGAGAATAATACCAAAATTAGGATAACAACCCCTTATGCAATTTGGGTAAGAGGAGTAGGTTCAAAAGCTGCTGGTACGCATACCATATGGTTAAATGCTGGTGAAACATCAATTATAACAGCCTATGAAGCTCATGCAGGGTTTGATTATCAAACTTCTTTCTCTAATGCACTAAGACTCGCAGGTTCATACGTTGAAGTTGATGAAGTTGATCCATTGAGTAGCGGTGGCTCTATCTCGGTAATATCCCATGATGACCTTGTTCGATCAAGTGTTACTCTTAACCCTGATTATGTGACAGATCAGCTAGTACCAATTGATCTTATTGGAGTTGATTATGCTGTTATTCAGGGAGTTGGTTTCTCAGCCGCAGATATTGAAGATCATATTTTTGTGGTAGGGACACAAGCTGCAACTACTTTTACGGTGAAAACGGGACCAGCAGCAACTACCACTATTTATAATGTAGGTGCTGGAGGATCGGTTACTGTACCTTTAACCGATAATAATTGGAAGGTCGCAACGATAAAATCCAATAAACCGGTTTATACTTATCATATGTCTGGGGTTGGACACCAGAGAGCTGGTGCGCTAATTCCTACCATTTCAAACTGTACTGGTTCAGGAAAAGTTGCTTTCAATAGAACCAGAGGAGGAAGCTATGCTTTTTATTTGAATATTTTAGTTTGGAATACGGCAATTGGAGACTTCCGATTATTAAAAAATAATTTAGATGTAAGTACAGCTCCCGAATTAGCGGTTCTTAACACAATAAATAACCCTGCAAGTTTTAACAGTTTACCCGAAACGGGGATTCCTTATAGCAACTGGAGCTATGCAAGGATTGATGCTAGCCAGCTAACCCCAGGAGTTGCATATCTTCTTGTAAACGATGAAAATGTATTCCACTTAGGTGTTATTAATGGACATACCGATGATAATGCCTTTTATGGTTATTTCTCAAATTTCAATCAATTTAAAGTTGATGGATCTGTAGGCCCTTCGGTTAACCCCCAAATTAAACTTTGCTACGGATCAAGCACACAGTTATCGGCTATAGGGGGAACAAAGTTTACTTGGTCGCCAATTACATTCTTAAACGATCCTAACATTTACAATCCCAAAGTTATATTTCCAACAGTTACTACAAAATATAAAGTACTTGCTTATGGTGCATGTAATTTAAAAGACTCTGCGTACGTTACGGTCAATGTATCATTACCTTTAACCCCATCGTTTACCGCTGATACCCTTTATGGCTGTGGCGATTTACCTGTTAATTTTGAGAATACTTCCACCGGAAATCCAACTAAGCTTTATTGGTACTGGAAGGTAAAAGGAGCACCTAACCCAGGTACTTTATTTAAATCGAGTAACCTATTGGCTGTGCCTTTACCAGCAGATGCGCACAAGGCTAGTCATACATTCTCAAATACAACTTCGAGCCCTATTACCTATACTGTAAATCTTTTGGTTGAATCAACAAGCTGTAGTAAGGTTGATAGCGTCAATATTATTGTTTACCCAAAAGTTGCAGTTGCTCCTACGGTATCAGTGAACAATGGATGTCAACCATTGAATGTTCAATTTTTTGCTCATCCTACGGGATATACAGGAACAGCTTCTATAGATTGGGACTTCGGTGATAGTGGTTCATCATCATTAGAAAATCCATATCATACATATATAAATAATAATAGTGTATCCAATACCTTTACCTCTAAGGTAACACTAACCGACCAATGGAATGTATGTTCTGCAAGTAGTAATATAAATGTTACAGTTCAGCCTTTTATAAAAGCAAGTTTTGTTGTTAATGAAGTTGAGGGTTGCTCTCCATTTACCATTAATATAGTAAACGATAGCCGTGGGGGAATTAGCCAGTGGTTCTGGGATAGGGACGGAGATGGTTTCGATGATTTTACTGGTTCTGGGAGTGGTCCTTTAACGCTTACAAATCCAACCACCACGAACACCCCATTAAATGTTCCTATACGATTAAGGGTTACCAATGCTTGGGGCTGTTCCGATGCTATTACCCGCACCATTAAAGTGTTCCCTCAGGCGGTGATCAATACATATAACTTAGATAATCATGGGAATGCCCAGGGTTGCTCACCCCTAAATATGGATTTTGCTGCTACTACTACTAATGCTACAATTTTCCATTGGCTAATCGATGGTAATGCTTTTGATAATACGCTAACGGCAAACTATAACTTCGAAAATTTTGGGGCTGCTGATGTTGTAAAAACGGCAAGTTTTACCGCCAATAACGAGTTTGGCTGCTCAGTAACCCAAACCTCAAATATCACTATTCGACCATTCGTTGATGCACAATTTACCGCCGATAAAGAGGTAGGATGCTCATCTTTACCCGTTAACTTTTTAAATGCCTCATCGTTAGGTTCGAGTTCATTCCAGTGGTATATTGATGGAGCATTGTTTGCATCTACAACGAATATACCTGCACAGCTATTTAATAACCCAACGGTTACCAATATACCTAGGATTATCCCAGTAAGGCTAGTTGCAAGTAATCTTGCAGGCTGTACCGACGATTTAACTAAGAATATTGTGGTTAACCCACAATCAACGTCCAGCTTCACATATACTGATGCAGGGAATTTGAACCATTGCTCACCATTCTCAACTACATTTGATACAACTGGTCTGGTAACTAATGCCGACAGCTATCAGTGGGAGTTTGGAACTTATGGAGCGTCGAATCTGGTGAACCCAGCGTTTAACTTTACCAATGATGGGACAGCAGATGTAACTGTTCCCGTAACGCTTACAACCAATAATAGCTTTGGATGCCCTGCTGTATCCACACAGAATATAATAGTTCGACCAGGGGTTAAGGCGCTATTCAGCCTCGATAAAACGGCTGGTTGTCCTCCTTACAATGCAACAGTTTCAGCTACAATGTCGGCGGCAATAGCCAATTATACCTGGGATTTTGATGGGGTTCCCTACACTGGACCGAACCAAATTTTTGCAAACCCATCGAATTTAACAGGGCTTGATGATACGAAGAATATCACATTAACTGTTAGTAACGGCTTCTGCTCCGATGCCACAACCAAATCGATTGTAGTTTATCCTCAGGTTGATGCTCAATACACTGCCTCAATATTATCTGGCTGTAGCCCGCTAACTGTTAATTTTGCAAGCCAATCGGAGCTATACGGAACGCATGCTCCCATTTCCAATATTGTTTGGGATTTCAAGGATAACTCAACGGCAATAACTACACCAATTACGCATACATTTGTTAACCCTGATCATACAACGCCACAAGTATTCAATGTAACATTAACAGCAACAAGCGATAAGGGATGTGTTGAGACTGAAACCGTTCCGATTACTGTAAATCCTAATGTAAATGCAGCATTTAACTCGATGGTAATACAACCTTGTACACCCGTTAGGATAAACGTAAAGGATGTTTCATTCGCTGGACCAACCATTTCTACATTTACTTGGTCGTATCCTGGTGGAGTACTACTTCCTCCAGAGGATAAGGATTTTGATATCGATTTTGACAATATAGATCCTTTAAACCCGGTTAACAGAACCATTACGCTAGCAATTAGCAATACTTACGGCTGTACAAGCAGTAAATCGCAAACCTTTACCATCGATCCAAAAGTATCGGCTGTATTAACCCTTACCGCACCGGTTGATGGTGGGGGCACTCCCATTGATAGGCTATGCGCTCCTGCAAAGTTTACTTTTAGCAATAATTCAACAGGAGTTGATTTAACCTATACATGGGACTTCAAGGATGGTGTTACACAAACCACAAATACAAAAGATCCGTTTGTTCATACATTTGAGAATAGAACTGCTGCAACAAAACAGTTTGATGTTCAGCTGACAGCGGTTAACCTGAAGGGTTGTACGAGCAGCTCAACTCGTTCTGTTTGGGCTTACCCAGAAGTTGATGCTAAATTCTCAATGACTAGGGATAGTTCATGTACGCCTTTCTATATTAAGCTCAAGGATGAGTCGCTTAACGGGACTCAGTGGAGCTGGGATTTTGGACATACAATACTGGGCATTCCGCAAACCAGAACCTCCATTGTTTCAGGTGAAACATTTACTAAACTAATTGATAATGAGACTGTAGCAGACCAAATAAAGAACTATAGAATTAAACTCACACTAGATGATCTGGGAACCGGCTGTAGAGATACAATCTCTCAGCTGCTTGAGGTTTATCCAAGGGTGATTTCTAATTTCACTTTAAGCCCAATAAGCGGTTGCAGCCCAACAACTGTAACATTCACCAATAATTCTACAGGTCTTGGAAGTTATTTGTGGGAATTAGATAATGGATTATCGTTCAATCAAGCGGTTCCTGATCCTTTAAGCATTTCGAACGCATCAACCGTAAACGAGAAAATAATTAGAGTTAAGCTGACGGCTACCAACCCTTTAAGCTGTAAATCGGTATCTAACAAATCGGTAACCATCGCACCTGATGTGATTGCATCCTATACCTCATCAATACTTGAGGGTTGCGATCCTTTCACAGCAAACTTTACTAACCTAGCACCATCAATTTCCTATAACTATGAGTGGACGGTGAACGGTGCTGTAGAGTCAATTTTACAAGATTATTCTCGGGTATTTACAAACCTATCAAATCCTCCAGTAATAAATACTTATAATGTACAACTCAAATCTGCATATAAGAATAATGCAGCTTGTTTTAAAACCGCAAGTCGAATTATTACAGTAAACCCACGTGTTTATCCTAATTTCAACTTTACAAATTCAGATGATTGTCATCCTTTAACCACTGACATTAATAATAGCACACTATCGTATAATAACTCTGCAACTTATACATGGAATTTAGGTAATGGAACTTTTTCTACCCTAGCAAGTCTGACCGATCAATTGTATAAGAATAATTCAGCCACTAAGGACACAACCTATAGCATTAAGCTAGTTGCCCGTTCGGTTCATCAGTGCGTTGACTCCATTTCAAAAACGGTTACGGTTCACCCTCGGCCAATTGCTTCGTATATAATGAATAACGAAAGTGTTTTTTGCTCACCATTCCCCATTGAATTGCACAATCATTCAAATGGACAGGAGCCACTTAGCTATTCCTTCGATTTAGGTGATGGGACAATTATTAATACCCTTAATAAGAGTCAGATAATACATCATACTTATCGTAATTTCACAAGCGATAATAAGGATTATAACATTACCCTTACAACCACAACTTCACATGGTTGTCAAAACAGTACATCCCAAACTGTTTACGCTTACCCCGAGGTAACAGCAAGGTTTTCGATCCCACAGAGCGCAGATTGTAGTCCCTTTACTGTAGTGTTTAATAATACAACCGATAATGGATACTTCTATGTTTGGAATTTTAAGGATGGAACAAACTCAAATTTGATGTCCCCAAGCCACAGATTTGTGAACATAACCGAGAATGATAAGATTTTTGATGTTCATTTAAGATCTATCTCAGCTTACGACTGTGAGGACGATACAATTATTCCCGTTACTGTGTATGCCACACCGGTGGCTAACTTCTCGGTTAACCCTCCGTTAAAGATTTTCCCCGATGCCACCTTTAATTTCCATAACCAATCGTTCCCTGCTGCTGATGCTTGGTCATACAATTGGAATTTTGGCGATGGTTACACATCAACCCTAAAGGAAGCCGGAAATCATACCTATACTCAGTGGGCTCCAAATAGTAACGATAATATATATACAGCTACATTAAAGGTTGATGCGCCCCATTGCTCTAGCACTACCTCGAACATTTTAAGGTTATTGCCTACGGTGCCAGTACCATTCTTCGATGCTAATATTTACCAATCATGTTCACCCCTAGAGGTTCACTTCGTCAACGCTTCGATGTATGGTAGGAACTATGTTTGGGATTTTGGCGATGGTACTACATCAGGCGAAACGGAGCCTGTACACATCTTTACTGAACCTGGTTACTATGTTGTTAAGCTTCAGGTTCAAGGTGATGGAGGAACCTCGTTCTACTATAAAACCTTTAGGGTTTATCAAAACCCAATTGCTAGCTTTGCTGTTTACCCTAATCGGGTGATGCTTCCAAATGCTGAGGTTCATGTCTATAATCTTACTAAGTACGCGCATAGGTATGACTGGGAACTTGATGGAGTATTTTTTTCCAACGATAAAGATCCTGTTATTAAATTTGACCAGCTTGGTGAATATCAAATAGGATTAAGAGCCTTTTCTCACGATACGCTTGGCGGATGTCAGGATTACACCTCGGTATCCCCTGCTGTATGGGTAGAGGGAGAGGGCATGATTAAGTTCCCCGATGCATTTATACCTAGCAAAGGTGGTTCTAATGGCGGAGTTTACGATGATATTGATTACAAGAATGAGGTATTCCACCCAATCCATTACGGTGTTGTAGAATATAAGCTGATGATATTTAACCGTTGGGGTGAGCAGATATTCCAATCGGATGATATCAAAAAGGGTTGGGATGGATATTTTAAAAGCAAACTATGCGATCAGGGCGTCTATATCTGGAGGGCTATTGGTAAATACACCAATGGAAGATCGTTCGACAAAAAGGGTAACGTAACCTTACTGAGATAGGCCACTGGCTGTTTTTAGAAAAGAAATATGAAAAGTGGAATTGTGATTTTTGGAACTATTCAGCATTAGACGAAATAAAAACAAAAACCACGGATCTGCCCACCGAGCTTAGGCAGGCAGGGAATATAGAGAGACACAGAGATGATTACTCAAAAATATATATTGGTATTGTATGCCATAAACCAGTTTACCAGGTTGTTTCAAGGCTATTTTTCTGTGACTGATGAAACAATTATTGAAAGGAAACTCTGGGATCCCCGCCTGCCAAGGTTCGGCGGGCAGGTTCGTGTCTCTGTGGTGAGTAATTACTGATTTTTTAATTATGTTATTGAAGTGAAAAGAATCTTAATCTTTTTTATACTTATTTTTTTTGGTCTTTCATCTAAAGCTCAAGATCCAAACTTCACACAATTCTATTCGAGCCCTCTATTCCTTGGACCATCATTTGCTGGAGGGATTGCTGGGCATAGGGCTGTGGGTAACTATCGGAATCAGTGGTTAGGCATAAAGGATGCCTATCAAACCATCAGCTTGTCGTACGATCATAATTTTATTAACTTCCATAGCGGGTTGGGATTTAGCATTATTCGCGATCAAGCTGGTACCGGGAAGCTAGGGAATACACGGGCTGGTATATTGTACTCCTACGATTTTACCCCTGTTTCCGATTGGCATATCCGACCAGGTTTAGGGTTCTACGTGCTACAAACATCCATCGATTTTTCGAAGCTAACCTTTGGCGATCAGCTTACCTCCGAATCTCCTTCATCCGTTGTACCCCCAGGGAATAGGTCCACTAACGATATTGATGTTGCATCATCAATATTAGCCTATTCCGATAATATTTGGATTGGGTTTTCGTGGGATCACATGCTTCAGCCAACTACATCATTCTATAACGATCAATCCCGTTTACCCTATAAATTTTCGGTATATGGTGGAATCCGAAAGGTAATTCGTGGTTTTATTGTAAGCAAAATTGAAGAGAGCATTACCGGAGCGTTCTACTATAGATCTCAGGGGGGGTACCAACAGGTCGATGTTGGCGTGTATTGGTTTCGATTCCCCATCAGCTTCGGGGTTTGGTACAGAGGAATTCCTTTAGTAAAACCCTATCAGAAGTATGACGCCCTAGCCTTTATGGTGGGCTATAAGTATCAGCAGTATAGTATTGCCTATAGCTACGATTTTACCATATCGCGCCTTGGTTTTAACTCTGGCGGCTCGCATGAAATTTCGCTTATCTATGAGTTTAAGGTTAAAACCCGTAAGCGCTATAAACCTATTCCTTGTCCTACCTTTTAGTTTCCATTCTTGCATTTATGCTGAATATGTATGAATCAGCATAAAATCTTTAATAGCCCTTTTGAACTCAACTTAATTGGTCATTTACCAAATTGGTAAAACTTTTGTGTTCAATTATTGTTTTATTCATGGAAACATGAAGTATTCAATACGCTAATAATTCATTTCAATGGCTACAAACAATAGAAATCAGGGAAGTAAAATAGTAAAAAGTGAAGTTCTTAACGATTATAGTTTGGCTGTTCTAAGTCGAGAGATCAGCCTACTAGGGCGAAAAGAGGTACTTACAGGTAAAGCAAAATTTGGAATTTTTGGCGATGGTAAGGAATTGGCACAGATTGCTTTGGCAAAAACTTTTCAGAATGGCGATTGGCGTTCGGGCTACTACCGCGATCAAACCTTTATGATGGCCGCTGGTCTTTTTTCGGCGGAGGAGTTTTTTGCTCAGCTTTACGGTCAAACCGATATATCCCTTAATCCGGGCAATGCTGGGAGGGTTTTCAATAACCATTTTTCCACTCGAAGCCTTAACGATGATGGTACGTGGAGGGATTTAACGACAATGAAGAATAGCTCCCCCGATATATCCCCAACAGCAGGGCAAATGCCTCGGTTGCTAGGGTTAGCATATGCTTCTAAACTATTCCGATTAAATAAAGATTTAGCTAAATTCAATAGATTCAGCAAGAGCGGTAACGAGGTTGCCTTTGGAACCATTGGCGATGCGAGTACATCCGAGGGGCATTTCTTCGAAACGCTTAACGCTGCAGGGGTTTTGCAAGTACCAATGGCTCTTGCAGTATGGGATGATGGTTATGGAATATCTGTTCCGCGCGAATATCAAACTACAAAAGGTAATATTTCTGAACTGGTAAGCGGATTTGAAAAAAGGGAGGGAGATAAAACAGGTATTTTAATTTACCGTGCAAAGGGTTGGAATTACCCTGAACTTATAAAGATATTTACCGAGGGTGTTGAAATATGTCGAAAGGAGCAAGTTCCAGTTCTATTCCATATAACAGAAGTTACACAGCCTCAGGGGCACTCCACCTCGGGCTCTCACGAGCGTTATAAATCGGAGGAGAGGTTGAAGTGGGAGGTAGGATTTGACTGTAACCGTAGATTTCGTGAGTGGATCATTAAAGAGGGTATTGCCAATAATGATGAGCTAACGGCAATTGAACAGGAGTCAGCGAATAAAGCGAAGGAGGCTCGAAATCAGGCTTGGCAAAAGTTTACTGAGCCCATTAAAAAGGAGAGGGATGCGCTCATCAAAATAATCGATAATCGTTCCTGCATTTGTAAGCGTGAGCATATCGATAAGATTGGAATTATCGCAGAAGACCTTAAAAAGATTACAACTCCCATTCGTAAGGATAACATGAGTGCGGTTAAGAAAATACTTCGGCATGTTTGTACCGACTGCTCTATGAGAGGAAAGTTACAGGAAGATCTCTCAGCTTGGCTAAAACGAAACAAAGATGATGGTTTAGATCGATATGGTTCTCATCTGTATTGTGAAACGGAAAAAGCAACGTTAAATGTTAAGGAGGTTAAGCCTATTTTCAAGGAAACTTCTTCAATAGTAAACGGTAGAGAGGTGCTTCGCGATAATTGGGATGCTCTTTTCAGTAAGAATCCTTTGCTCGTTGCATTTGGAGAAGACTTGGGAAGGATTGGGGGGGTAAACCAATCCTATGAAGGGTTACAAGCAAAGTATGGTGAATATAGAATTACAGATACGGGTATTCGAGAGGCAACAATCTTAGGACAAGGACTTGGCCTTGCTCTTCGTGGATTTCGACCCATTGCTGAGATTCAGTATTTCGACTACCTGCTCTACGCACTTCAGACCATGAGCGACGATCTTGCAACAATTCATTGGAGAACTAAAGGTGGTCAAAAGGTACCGCTTATTGTGAGCACTCGTGGACATCGGCTTGAGGGGGTTTGGCATTCAGGCTCGCCTTTAAGTATGGTTATTAACTCCATTCGGGGTATGTACGTTTGTGTTCCACGCAATATGACTCAGGCTGCAGGGTTCTACAATACGCTACTTGAAGGTGATGATCCTGCTCTGGTTATTGAACCCCTGAATGGATATCGTTTAAAGGAGCGTCGTCCTGAAAACCTTGGCGAGTATCGGATTCCGCTTGGAGTACCTGAAATTTTGACTCAAGGAAAGGATATTACCCTCGTGACCTATGGTAGCTGTGTTCGAATTGCGCAGGAGGCGGTTCAGCAGCTTGCTGATTTTGGCATTTCTGTTGAACTGATTGATGTTCAAACATTGCTACCATTCGATTTGCCCAATGCGGTTTTGGAATCAATAAAGAAAACCAACCGTGTGGTTTTCTTCGATGAGGATGTACCCGGAGGTGCAACAGCATTCATGATGCAAAAGGTTCTTGAGGAGCGAGGGGGGTTCTTCCACCTCGATTCTGCACCAAAAACCATTACTGCCCGAGAGCATCGTCCTGCGTTTGCCACCGATGGCGACTACTTTTCAAATCCAAATGCTGAAGATGTTTTTGAGGTGATATATGCGATGATGAATGAGGCGAACCCTAAAAGGTATCCAATACTTTATTGAGATAGATATTTAGCAGTAAAAAAAAATACGGAGACACAGAGATACGGAGGTGCACAGAGGAAATATCTAAACGCTAAGGCGCAAAAACGCTAAGAGTACAGGGGAAATTTTAACGCAGACCTACAGCCTGCTTACCCTGCCTACTGACAGGCAGGCGTGTCTCCGTGGTAGATAATTTCGAACACTTTAAAAATCAGAATTTCAATGTAAAAATTGTTTGACGATAGGGTTCTGAAACCACGTCAATACTTCCGTTGTGCAGATTCATTATCTGTCGCGAGAAGTTCAAACCTATACCTGAACCACCTTCTTTCCTTGTATAAAATGGAATAAATATATTTTCTAGTTCATCAATGTTTATACCAGGACCATTATCAATTATTTGTATAATGGTGCGCTTATTCTCATCTTGAAAAGCCCTAAGAATGATGAAGCCTTGATCCGAATTGGAGAGTGATTCAATTGAGTTTTTTATAAGATTAATTATCACTTGAGTTATTAGCTTCCTATCTGCAGTTATAGTTAGATCTTCTGGGGCAATTTGGAAATTGTATGTGATGTTTGATTCCTTAAAGGTTTCATGAAAAAAAAGTGCCATCTCCTCGGCAAGTTCAAGAACATCAATTTGTTCGTGGATAGGCTTTATGTTTTGAGTAATATTTCTATATTTGGTAATAAAATCTTTTAATCCGAGGCTTCGCTCTTCGATGAGTTTTAGGCTATCAACAGTCTGATTATAATCGTTTTCATTTCTGAACGATATAGAATCCTTTTTTTGGGCAAACTGCTCTTTTAAATGCTTACTCAGACTTATTATTGGGGAAACGGAATTCATAATCTCATGCGAAAGGATTCGGGTAAATTTTTGCCATGATTCCACCTCGCTCGATTCCAACTCCTGCTTTATACTTTGGAATGAAACCAGTTTTATTTCATTTTGTCCAATCTTGAAAAGAGAACATTTTATTGAGAGATACTCGATATTTCCTGCCAATGAAAACTTTTCGAGTATTTGCCGACCTGGTTCAAGGTTCAGAATTTTATCGGAGATGGAAGGTATTAACTTGTTTAGTTCATCGATGTGATGGGGTTTTATTAATTGGAATTGGCTACAAAAGGCCGAATTGCTAAGTTCAATTTTCCCCAGTGAATTGAAAGTAATCAGAGCAATGGGAATATGTTCAAAAATGTAGTTTAGATATTGGTAATGGTATTGTTCATCGATTTTTGAGGTTGATATTATTTTTATAATATCATCAGCTAGAGTGCCAAATTCTTTATAAGGAGTTTTATTTAAATTGTTTGAGAAGTTCGTTTGGTTGTTTCCTTCCTTTATATAGATGAAAAATCTTTCGAGTAGGTGATTAGTTTTATTGAAGTACCTGATTAGCAGGTAACCTTGAAGTATGATAAGACCCGAAACGACAAGAATATTATAGTAGATTCTTGTATTTATAATCAGATATGCAAGTAGCAAGCAGGTGATTAGTAACAGTATAATTCTAACAACAATAGAAAAATAGTATTTTTTATAGACCATATTTTACAATTTTAACGTAAAGTGTTTTTCTGGAAATACCAAGTATTTCTGCTGCATGACTGATGTTTCCATTGGCTTGTTTTAGGACTTTGCTTATAGTCGTTTTTTCAACATCCTCAAGATTAAAAGAATCATTGGTTGTATTATCTTCATCGAATGAAAGAAAGTTAAAATCACTATACTGAAGGGTATTTCCTTCGGTAAGAATAATTGTTTTTTCAATTACATGCTCAAGCTCTCTAACATTCCCTGGCCACCTATACTTAAGAAGTTTATCGGCTGCTTGCTTTGATAGTATAGGGGTTTGCCGACCATACTTTCTAGCAAATCTATTCAGAAAATGTTCTGCAAGTATGATTATATCTTCACCCCGTTTTCTAAGAGGAGGTGCTTCAATGGTAATAGTGTTTATTCGATATAAAAGATCTTCTCTAAATCTCCCCGTTGAAATCAATTTGCCAACCTCAAGATTGGTTGCTGAAATCAATCTAATATCAATAGGAACAGGATTATTTGAACCTATTGGAATTATCTCTCTATTCTGTAGTACTGTCAATAATTTCGATTGCAATGACATATTCAGATTACCTATCTCATCAAGAAAAAGTGTTCCCCCAGATGCCGACTCAATTCTGCCAATTCTATCCTCTTTTGCATCGGTAAATGCTCCCTTTTTGTAACCGAATAATTCCCCTTCGAAAAGGGTCTCACTCAACGATGCCATATCAAGGGTAACAAATAGTTCATTTTTTCTGCTTGATCGATTATGAATTTCACGGGCAATGAGCTCCTTGCCCGTTCCGTTCTCTCCAAGGATTAAAACATTTGCCTCAGTCGAGGCAATTTTATCAATTGTGGACATCACCTGCTGCATTACCTGCGATGTTCCAATTATTTTACTATAGCGTGTTTCTATATGCTCATTAAGATACTTCTCCTTCTTTTTCAGGTTTTGGACTTCAAGCCTCGATAATCTAAGCTTGCAAGCTGTCTTTAGGGTAGCAATTAGTTTTTGGTTATCCCAAGGTTTAAGAATAAAGTCAGTTGCTCCAAGTTTCATTGCTTTAACGGCAAGATCAATATCACCATAAGCAGTTATCATCACAACTATAGCTTCGGAATCAATTTTAATTATCTCATTTAGCCAAAAAATCCCCTCGTTTCCAGTGTTGACACCAGCTGCAAAATTCATATCAAGCAGAATAACATCAAATGAATCTTTTCCTAGAATATGGTTTATTTGATTTGGATTTTTTAATGTTTCGACCTTAGCAAACTCCGATTGAAGAATCATCTTTAGCGACGCTAAAATCTTTTCGTTGTCATCGATAATTAGGATACTTCCCTTAACTTGGCCCATATAGATATATTTTTATGCAAGATACAAATATGTTTATAAATGTTACAATAGCTGTTACGAAAGGTAACAGTTCGTTTTATAGCTATTCATTTTACAAGTAGTTAAGTAAATGATAATGAGATTGATTAGATGTTCGGCATTGAGGTTGATTTATAAAGGTCAAATTAAAAACGAACGGCTATGTTTTTGAACTATCTAAAAATTGCACTTCGATTTCTTACTAGAAATCTTTCATTTTCATTTATTAAGATTATAGGACTTGCCATTGGTATGGCTTGTTTTATCCTTATTTACCTATGGGTAAAAGATGAGCTTAGCTACGATAAATTTCATTCTAATATTGATGGACTTTATCGAGTTGTACATGATAAGCAGGAGAAGGATGGTGTTAAAAAACTTGCACGAACATGCGGATCGTTAGCCCCAACTTTAAAGGAAAAGTATCCTGAGGTTAAATACTCAACAAGGGTATGGAATATTTCCTTCGAATTTGGTTATAATAATAAATTATTTGCTGGAGATGGACTATATGTTGATGCTGATTTCTTCAAAATGTTTTCCTTTCCTCTTATTTATGGCGACAAAGATCATGTTTTGGATGATAAGCTGATTGTAGTTGTTACTGAAGAATTTGCTAACAGAATTTATGGAAAAACTGACGTAGTTGGAAAAGCATTAACTGTAGATGGATCAATCTCCATAAACATTACCGGTGTCATTAAAAACCCACCTAAAAACTCACATATTCAGTTTGATTTTCTTTTGAATTTTAGTGTATTGCATGAATTTGGATTCCCAAGAGTCATATGGGACAACTTTAATAATTCATTGTATTCATACATTTATGTTGAAAACCCTAGTACTGCAATTCTTTTAAATGACAAAATCAAAAACATAATAACAGAACATGCTCCAGATATAAAGACAACTGTATACCTTCAACCATTTAATAGAGTCTATTTATACTCAGATTTTATTGGTGAATATGGTAACCTTGGAGATATTCAAAATGTTTACATTTTCTCTTTTCTTGCGTTATTGATCCTAATTATTGCTTGCTTTAATTTCATGAATCTTAGTATTGCCCAATCAACTTCAAGATCAAAGGAGGTTGGAATGAGGAAGGTCTCAGGGGCAAGTAGAGTATCAATAATTTGGCAGTTTATTTCAGAATCCGTCCTAATCGCTTTCCTTGCGCATATTTTAGCAATGCTCTTCGTTGAATTGGTTTTACCCGTATTCAACTATCTTTTTGAAAAGTCTTTGGATGTCAGCTACTTCTCAAGCGAATATTTAGTAATGATCTTAACTATAATCATTGTTACGGGGGTAATTTCAGGTAGTTATCCTGCCTTTTATCTTTCTAAGCTAAAACCGATAAAGGTTTTGAAAGAAAGTACTGGCTCTTCTAAAACAAACAATATTTTCAGACAAGTACTGGTTGTATTACAGTTTACAATCGCAATTACACTGATAATTATAACAGGAACAATGATTTTGCAGCTAAGGTATATTCAGAATAAAGATATCGGATTTAATAAGGAGTCAATTGTTTCAGTTCCTATGACAGGACAAAGAGACTTTTCCAAACAGTTGAAAGAGGCAATAGTACAATCAGGAAAGTTTGAGGGTACTACAATAAGCTCGCATCAACTTGGAAATGTTACTCATTATATTCAAGCATATTGGGAGAATAAAGATCCTAATAGTGATATTGCTTTTAATTTGATGTGGGTTGATAAAGACTATATTAAAACAATGCAAATGGAAATTGCACTAGGATCAGATTTTTCCGAGTATTCACCAAAAGATTCCTCATATAACTACATTTTAAATGAAACTGCCATAAAACAAATTGGTTACTCTGATCCAATAGGTAAAAAGTTTATTCTAAATAAAGGAACTGCACATGAAATGGCAGGTACAATTATAGGTGTTGTAAAAGATTTTCATTTTAAACCTCTTAAAAACAAAATAGAGGCGATGGTTCTTAGCGTGTTTCCTAATGAGCGTTATGTGATGTATATTCGATTAAGGAACAGTAATATACAAGAATCAATAAAATTTATTGAAAGTAAATGGAATGAATTTGCAAATGGAGTACCATTTCAATATGAATTCGTGGATGATAGTATAAACGAGTTATATATTAAAGAGAGAAAACTCTCCGATTTAATGGAATATTCAACTATAATCGGAATTTTAATTTCTTGCCTTGGTTTATTTGGATTGGCTTCATATATAACAGAACAAAGGACAAAGGAGGTGGGTATAAGAAAGGCCATTGGAGCTTCCAACTACTCAATTGTTTATTTGTTTACACATCAAATGATAAAATGGATTATAATTTCAATCATTATTAGCTGGCCTTTAGCTTGGTACATATCAAACAGCTGGTTGCAGAATTTTAGCTATAGAATTTCAATCAACTATTGGCTGTTTGTTCTTAGCTCAATAATAGCCATTCTTGTTGCAGTTATATCTGTAATCGGAAAATCACTTTCAAAGGCTCAGCTTGATCCCGCAAAAGCATTGCGATATGAGTAATTATTAAAATTATTATACTATTAAATAAATCACTTTTAAAATTTACTTCTATGAAAAAAATGATTATTAATGCTAAAATCCCTGTTCTATTTTTGTTTGCGTTGCTTACATGGACTAATGCTTGCTGTCAACGAGATGTAATTACTATCCCTGATTTCCCTGCAACAGGCCTAATTCTGGATATTGGAGGTGGGGGAGAGGGCGTAATTGGCCAGCTTAAAGGTGATCAGGTTATTTCTATCGATATTAATAAACAAGAGCTAATCGATGCACCATCAATAAATCTAAAGCTAGTGATGGATGCTCGCGATCTAAAATTTTTGGATAACTCTTTTAATACAGTAGCAATTTTCTATACGCTAATGTATATTAAGGGTGCTGATCACGAAAAAGTGTTTAGCGAAGTTTACCGTGTTCTTAAACCTGGCGGAAAACTCTTGATATGGGATGTGGATTTGCCTCCTCGAAAAGGAGCAACAATTGAAACTATTATGTATTCATTCAGTTTTAAATTACCAAACACTACTATTAATACGGGATATGGTGTACGTAAGCAGGAAAAAGAACAGAATCTTCAATACTATACAGATTTGGCTGTTAAAACAGGTTTTAAAGTAATTAGCTCAACACAAACAGGATCATCACTATACCTTGAACTACAAAAGAATCAATAGATTATATAGTAAGAATTGTGTAAAATCAAATACCTAAAAACTATGACATTTAGAAAAATATCAATACAGCTTAGTTGTGTAGTAATGCTAGTATGTCAGTACTCATACTTAATTGCCCAAAGCCCTACAGTTGAAGGGTGGGAGGAGAGAATTAATACCCGACAGCCCATTCAAAAGGTCATTGAAATGATTGGGCTGAAAACTTGAATGGTGAAGGGAGTTTTGTCGTACACCCAACCTTACATCTAACTCACAAAAATCAAATATTTTTTATAGAATTTTATCCCCGAGTTTTCCACCATGGCCAAAGAGACATTAATACTAATGGTAATAGAATACGTCCACCTTGCATTATTATAACTGCTGACACCGCAATTGCCCCTAAAAATATGCATGATATTAATGTTATATGTCGAGCCCATTTTTCTTTCCGCATGAGTCCACGTGCTGCATAAACGCAAAGAACACCACAGAAAGCCACAGCGGTACCTGTACATAAAAATAGCCAAATCCAACCGCTTTTATATTCTTGTGAAAGCATTTGAATATGTGGTAACTGGGTATGAATTACACCATTATGGAGTAATCCAATAATAATAGTAAGTACCCCTGAAAAGTAGGCTAACCCTAAAGTGAATCGATCAGATAATTTCATAACATTGCTCTTTTTTTACAAAAGTCTTAATAATGAATTTTGTATGCAACAAAAGTCTATCAAATGGCTAATAGAATCTATCAAATGGTTAATAAAATAGATCAAATGGAATAATCAACAAATTGATTTTAAGAAATAGAAAAAAGTAGTGATAATCCTTAAATGATATGGGTTTAACGGATGGTCTCGGCAATAAATACTAAATACCTGTGATACATTTTAATGGGAACTATTGTAGTGCAATAATTTTGCATCACGAAGTGTTTAATTAAAATAAATGATTATCCGCAATCATGACTATTCTTTCGAATTTTCCAAAATTACTCTGACAGGTTCTTCGAACTCTGTCAGGAAATTTCATGGAATAAATAACCTTTCAGAGTCTTTAGACCTGAAAGAGTCATTTCGGAAATCTCTCTTAGGTATCTTTACAGATACTCATATTAAAATATTGAGAATAAACACGAAATAATGCATGTTTGTTACAGTAGAATACACTAGCAATACATTAACCAAACAGAAATTAAATAATATCTACTTTTAAAGGTCAAAACCTTAAACTAAAGAGGCTGTCAAGTTTGTTTTACCGAATACAACAATTAATACTGGATATGGTGTACGTAAGCAGGAAAAAGGACAGAATCTTCAATACTATACAGATTTGGCTGTTAAAACAGGTTTTAAAGTAATTAGCTCAACACAAACAGGATCATCACTATATCTTGAACTACAAAAGAATCAATAGATTATTTAGTATGCATTGTGTAATACCAAATACATAAAAAACTATGACATTTAGAATAATATCAATACAAGTTAGTTGTGTAGTATTGCTTGTTTGTCAGTACTCATACTTAATTGCCCAAAACCCTGCTGTTGAAGGGTGGGAGGAGAGAATTAATACCCGACAGCCCATTCAAAAGGTCATTGAAACTATTGGTCTAAAAACAGGAATGGTGATTGGTGAAGTTGGTGCAGGAACTGGTCGTATTACGGTATGGTTTGCCGCTAAAGTTGGTTCCAAGGGAATGGTCTATGCCAATGATATTGATAAGGAGTCACTTGATCATCTGGAGAAACGATGTAAGAAAGAGGGCTTCACAAACATTAAAATAACTCTTGGTACGGTTGATGATCCTAGATTACCACTCAATACCTTAGATATCGCCTTTATGACCAACACATATCACCATCTCGATAAACCTGTTGAGCTAGTTCGAAATCTTCTAAAAACACTCAAAGAGAATGGTATCCTTGCTGTCGTTGAGCGAGATGCTGAGCGAACAGGAAATTACCATGAAGGGACAAAAAGGGAAGAGTTTATTAAACAGATGGATCGAGCGGGTTTTGAAGTTTTTTTAGTCGATACTACCATGAAAGAAGACAATATATATCTTGCTCGTCCTAAGAAAAATTAAGATAAAAGTAACGATTTTGGAATATCTGTTTTGTGTGGCTTAAAATGTTGACTGTTTTTATGTCGTTGCAGCTATTAACCATAGCCAATTAATACGGCATATTTTATATGTTGGATTGCCTTGAAATGGATTAATTGAAAATTGAGTGATAAAAAAGCTTCTTTTGGTACAATTTTCGATATATGAACTAAAGTAACTATTCAGCAGTAATCGAATTGAACAAAAACCACTGAGACACAGACCTGCCTGCCGGTAGGCAGGGAGCACGGAGAACCACAACTTGTCCCGATTTATCGGGAGAGGCAATTATAAAAAAACGACTGAGTATCAAAATGCAAAAGAATTACTAACACGAAAAACATAAATATTTTCTCTGTGAAACCCTGTGCCCTGCCTGCCTACCGGCAGGCAGGCGTTTCTCCGTGGTGAATAGTTATGAACTAAGGAATTTCGTATTAATTTAAAAGGAAAAATTTCTTTACTTACGTGTTTTATTTTTTAATTTGCAATCAAATTGGAATAATTAAATTGTAATGCTTCAGGAGTTAAATAACGATTTTTTCAAGATCAGGTTCGACAAGATTGCTCCAAAACAGGGCAGTGTGCTCATTGCTGAACCGGGCTTAATCGATTTGAACTTCAAACGATCGGTTATTTTGCTTGTAGAGCATAACGAGAATGGAACGGTTGGCTTCGTTCTTAATCGAATCCTTAACTATAAACTCTCCGATTTACTCCCCGATTTTCCCGATTTCGAAGCAAAAATATCTTTAGGTGGACCCGTTAGCCCCAAGAGCATTCATTTTATCCATACCCTTGGGGATGTTGTACCTAAAACAGCCCATATTATTGATAATATTTACTGGGGGGGTGATTTTGAGTTTATCAAATCGTTGATAATCGCCAATAGAATAACCACGAAACAAATTCTATTCTTTGTTGGGTATTCGGGCTGGTCAAATGAACAGCTAGATCGGGAGATTAATGAAGGATCGTGGGTGGTTACTAAGCTCCATCCCCTCAAGATTTTTACAGAGACCGAGGATTTATGGTTAAATACAGTTCGCGAGCTGGGTACAAACTTCAAACCATGGACGCTTTACCCCGAAGACCCTTCCTTTAACTGATCGGGAAAGGTAAATCGGTTTATTTCATCGGTTAGCAATTTACTAATTTTGTTAAAATACCTTTGTTGGCGGAAAGCCCCAACCCACCTTATTCCGGTAATAGCATTGGTAAGAAAAACCTCATCGCAATCCAAAAGTTTTTGGACTGGAATTGCAACCTGATTATTCACTTTTAATCCAAGTTTTGGGGCTACTTTGATAATAACTTCACGCATTACTCCAGGTATGCAACCTTCCGAAATGGCTGGTGTATAAATATTATCATCCTTAACTATAAAAACATTGGATGAAATTGCTTCGGCAATTCTGTCATGTTCGTTAATTAAAAGGCAATCGTTAACACCATTGTTTTTTAGGAAAATCCCTGCAAGTATATAGTGTAGCGAATTGCAACTTTTAATCGACGATAAAGAGTTTACAGGTTTCCTAATTTCGTGGTAGAGCTCAATGGTGTAGCCCTTACTATTCAGTTGATACATATTTAACTCCAATGGTTCAACTTCAATAATAATTCCTGCAACATTATTCTCTGGTATATATTTTCCACCTTGATTTCGATAAACTGTTAATCTCACCCTTGCGCTTTCAAATATCCGATTCTTATTGAGTAGTCGGGTTATCTCTTTTGAAAGCATATTTTCATCAAGAAAAGGTGGCAAATCAATATTCAATATCTCCATACCCCTTTTTAACCTCGATAGGTGGAGATTTAAATTTCTGCCTTGAGTTCCGTAGGCATGAATTGTTTCGAAAAGACCATCGCCATATAGAAAGGAGCGGTTACCAACCACCAACGCAGGAGTGTCGCTGCTGATCATATCACCATTTATCCATATATACCTTTTGGAGGTCATCCCTTTGATATCGATTTTAGTATTTCGTTAAATAGGATAGGTTGAATTTCAGAATGAGTCAATTTTTCGGGCGATTTATCGAAGAATTCTACTCTCTCAATTTCACTTTCAGGTAAAGGGCCTATCTCATCGATTATTGCCAAATATAATCTGCTTGTACCCGATTTCTTGCCTGTGCTTACAAAATAATCGCAGATTGGTTGAATGTTGAACCTGATTGCACCTGTCTCTTCAATCAGCTCTCTGCTGGCCGCCTCATCGGCTGTTTCTCCCTTTTCGATATGACCGCCGGGAATTTCCCAAGTATCCCTTTCCCGATGTTTTACCCACACCCATTTGCCTCGATATTGAGCAGCAATCACAGCAAATAGATATTGACCTGTATCTACTGCTAGCGGAAGGAGTTTAACTTCAATCATTGAGGTTGGTTAATTGATTATTCCTAACCTTTCTAAGAAAACAAAAAACAGCTTTGGATTAATTAGCAAAGGATAGACAAATCCAAAAACAGAGCCAATAAAGTGAGCATCGTGGTTAATATTATCACCCCCTTTTTTGCTCATATAATGAGTGTATGCAAGATACAGAACCCCAAACACAATGGCTGGTATTGGGATTATGAACATGAATAGGAGTTTTTGCAAAGGGTCAAAAAAGATAAAGGTAAATACGATTGCCGATACAGCACCCGATGCTCCAACGCTATGGTAGTAGAAATTATCCTTGTGTTTCTTGAGTGTGGTAAGTGAGGCTATAACTATTCCGCCAAAGTAAAGTACCGAGAAGTGTAAAACCCAACTTTGTATTATGCCCGAGTATTGTAAACTCTTAAAAATCGATTCAACAGCAGCCCCAAATGAGTAAAGCACGAACATATTAATAAAAAGGTGCATATAATCGGCATGTACAAAGCCATGCGTAAACAGTCTATGCCACTCCTTATTATGAATTGTTCGGTATGGAGTAAATTGTAGTTTATCCATTATCTCGCGATTTGAGAACGCAAGCATTGAAATTCCAACTGTTACTATAATTATTATTATGGTCATTTAATTGTTTTTTTGTTTTGAAGTTGCCCTAAAATATTTATTTTACTTTTTACTTTTTACTTTTTACTTTTAATGCATTATCTTATAAACCAGCTCTCTCAACAGTTCACCATCCTCGGTTGAGTCATTATTAAGACCTTTGGCCCTCATATCGTAATCTCGGAGCAATGAGAAAACCTCAACGCATTTGCGGGGGTTGTAAATTCTCGCAGCATTTTTGTACTCATCGGTAAAGTAAGGGTTCACGCCAAGCTCTGAGGCCACATTCGCATTCGATTTATCCTTTAAGAAGTGGTATCGAAAAATCTTTACATAATATTGATAAATAGCAGAAAGGGATAGAACAAATGGATTATTCGAAGGGTTCTTTGCAAAGTAATCGGCAATCCGATTCACCTTCAGGATATTCCTTTCGCCCAATGATTTTGTCAGCTCAAAGCGGTTGAAGTCCTTGCTTAATCCAATATTCCTTTCGATATGCTCAACGGTAATTTTTTTATTATCAAGTGGTAAAGTAATAATGAGCTTCTCGAGTTCATTGGCAATTTTACTAAGATCGGTGCCTAAGAATTCATTCAGCAGATTCGCTGGGACTGGTGCGATTGACACGCCCTTTTCGGCAAGATATTGGGTTATCCAGCTGGATATCTGGTTATCGTAAAGTTTTTTCGATTCAAAAAGGACACCAACCTTTTCGACCAAAGCCATCAGCTTTCGGCTTTTGTCCGACTTGCCCTTTGAATCGCCGGCCTTAAACTTCTGACAAATAACTAGGATGGTCGATTTCTGAGGTGCTTTCAGGTAAATTTCAAGATCCTCAAGTTTTTTGATGTTTTGGGCTTCTTTGACAATAATCACCTGGTAGTTCGACATCATCGGGAATCTGCGAGCCGCATTGATTATGGCTGGTGCATCAACATCTTTGCCGAAGAGGATTGATTGGTTGAATGGTTTTTCTGATTCTTCCAAAACATTATCGGCAATGTAATCGGCAACCTTATCAATATAGTACGACTCATCGCCCGTTAGGAAATAGATGGGTTTATAAATCTTCTTCTTCAAATCACTGATAACCTCGGCGTAAGCCTCAATGGATGATTTTTTTTTAGCCATTTTAATGAACTTCTTAGAAACGAAGATGTTTTACCGATTCACTATTATTGATGAGCCTTGTAAGCGATTCAATTCCAATCTGAATTTGCTCCTCAACGAAAAGGCTAGCTACCTTCTTATCGCTTTCAGCAGTTTTAACACCTTCTGAAATCATGGGTTGGTCGGTAACCAGCAGTAGTGCTCCCATTGGAATTTCATTGTAAAAACCAACAACGAATAGGGTTGCCGTTTCCATATCAATCGCCATGGCTCGTGTCAATCGAAGATATTCTTTAAAAACCTCATCATACTCCCATACCCTTCGATTTGTTGTAATTACCGTTCCCGACCAATAGTCCTTTTTATGGTTACGAATAGTAGAGGAAACAACCCGTTGTAGATTGAACGCGGGTAGCGCGGGTACCTCGGGGGGCATGTAATCGTTCGATGTTCCCTCGTGGCGGATGGCTGCTATGGGGAGAACAAAATCGCCAACCTCATTCTTCTTCTTCAACCCACCGCACTTCCCAAGAAAAAGAACCGCTTTGGGCGAAACAGCGCTAAGCAAATCCATAATGGTTGCGGCATTTGGGCTTCCCATTCCAAAGTCAATCATAGTTATCCCATTGGCGGTTGCACAAGGCATATTCGCATTAGGGTTAACAATTTCAACACCGCAAAAATGGGCAAAGTACTCAAGGTAGCTCCTGAAATTGGTTAATAAAATATGAGACCCAAAATTTTCAAGTTTCTCTCCTGTGTAGCGTGTCAACCAGTTTGCCGCTATCTCTTCTTTTGTCTTCATATTCACTTTCAAATTTGAGCAAAAGTACTCTTTTTTCGTGACCTGTGAATGGAATATGAGTAGATGAAGTGCACTAATTTAGTAATATTAATGATGGTTATTAGAAAAAATTCCTAATTGGTGTTTCAATGTCGTTGACTTAACAATTTTTACCATTGACGCTTCCAGTTCTTACGAATCTGGAAGGTCAATCAAGCCGATTAACCTAGCAGAGTCCGAAGGTCCTGCTAGCGTTTAAATAACCTTAAGTCAACGACATTGATAGGTGTTTAATAAATCATCAACTATATTTTTTGTATAATCAGCCATAAACAATGGAATATTGAGTAACCCATCATCGTATTTTAGATTGCGCAACGAAAATCGAATGCTTAGTTTTGGAGAATAGGTCTTTCGATAAATAGCAAGGCTTTTACTCCTAATATTTTCATCAGACTTTACTTCTATTGGAATTATTTCGTTTCTATATTGAATTAAAAAATCAACCTCGGCTTTATTGCCCGAGTTCCAGTAGCGTGGAGTGCCTTCAAATTGCTGAACCAAACTTTCCAATACATAATTTTCGGTTAATGCCCCTTTAAATTCAGTAAAAAGCCTATTGCCTTCCGCAATTGCTAAAGGGTCTAAACGAGATAATCGTCGTAATAGTCCTACATCAAATGTATAAACCTTAAAAGCAGATAAATCATCATAGGCAGACAAAGGCATAGCAGGTTTATTTGAACAGTTAACTTTATAGGCTAACCCTTCATTAATAAGCCAAAGTAAAGCATCTTCATAGTCCCTCGCTCTAGCACTAGATTTAACCGTTTGATATAAAAATTTTTTGTTCACTCGGGCAAGTTGAGATGGCAGGGATGTCCATATATAGTTTATTTTAGGTATATCCTTATTTGCCACATGCTTTGAGAAGTCAAGGGAATATGCATTTAATATATTTTGTAATACTGTTTGCATAAGTGATACATCTCCAACATCAAGTAGGGCTACAATGGCTTCAGGCATCCCCCCTGATAGGAAGTACATTTTAAATTTATCGACAAGTGGATGGAAAAATATATCAGGAATCGGTTCAAGGTTTTTTATGCTGTTAAGATATTTAGATAAGGAGGGGTCTGCAACCGATAAAAATTCACTAAAACTAACAGGATATATTTGCATGAAGTCAACCTTTCCAACTGGGAAAGATGCACCTCTACTTAACGCTATTCCAAGCAACGAACCAGCACAGGCGATGCAATACTCTGGAGAATCTTCGCAAAAGTATTTTAAGGCATTCAGCGCATCTCTACATTCCTGTATTTCATCGAAGATAATAAGCGTTTTTTCAGGCAATATTGACTTTCCATGAACCAACGAAAGGTTTTGTATTATCCGCTTGGTATCTTTTGTGATTAAGAAGAATTGCTTCAGTTCGGGCTGCCCATCAAAATTGAAATAAGCAACGCTTTCAAATTCATTTTGTCCGAAGTTCTTTAGTAGCCATGTTTTTCCTACTTGCCTTGCACCTTGCAGTATTAACGGCTTTCTACCTCGGCTGTTTTTCCAAGCAATTAAATTATTTATATCAGCTCTTTGAATTATCATGATATACATATTAAGTGTGAAATATGTGAAAAAATGCACATATAATACATTAAATATTGGCGAATATATGAAAAATATATGTGTCTCCACAAGTTTTTCAACTGAAAATGCGGATAAAGGAGTATGACGCTGAAAAATTCGGTTTCGGTTTCAGAAGGACTATGGCATTTCGAGCATCTGCATTTATTAATTTTTTTTATCACTTTTGTAGCATATGAAGTTGATAAAATGCAAAGTTTAAACCTTCCTGAATATTTAGTAAAAACAAGGATTATAGACGGTCAACAGCAGATTTTCGATGAAATTCGTCGGAAATATGTTGCCCTAATCCCCGAGGAGTGGGTGCGCCAGCATTTTATCAATTATTTGATAAATGATAGAGGATTCCCGAAAGGATTAATCGCAGTTGAACACCCTTTAACCATTAATAAGGTGAATCATAGAGCCGATATAATTGCTTTCGCATCGGATGGAAAACCATTGGTAGTTGTTGAATGTAAAGCACCTGAAGTTGCAATAAACCAAAGTGTTGTTCAGCAAGTATCTCGGTATAATATTTTGCTTAAAGCCCCAATACTTATACTTACCAACGGCCTAGTTCATTATTGTGTGCGAATTAATTTCGAGAATAGTTCTACATCTCCACTTGATTCAATTCCATTTTACAAAGATTTATTATGAGATTATGTTTATCAACAAATCTGATTTCTATCATATCTGCATATCTAATTTTTTATATACTTTCGGGCAATATTTTTTACACATTGTTTAAAACTTAAATTATTGGTCATGAGTGAACTCGAGCAGTATTTTAGTCAATTCAGAAAAGAGATTGTTGGAATTGATGCCTGTTATGAATCTCCTTATGGGAAAAAGCAGATGATATATGCCGATTGGATTGCTAGCGGTAGATTATACCGTCCCATTGAAGATAAGATGCTTAACCAGTTTGGGCCAATGGTTGCCAATACCCACACCGAGAGCAGCGAGGCCGGAAAGTTTATGACCGATTCATACCATCATGCTCAAAAGGTTATTAAAAGGCATGTCAACGCTGGTACTAATGATGTAATTATTTCGTGCGGCTTTGGAATGACGGCTGTAATCAATAAGTTTCAACGAATCTTAGGATTAAAGAATAAGGGGTTGGTTTTCAAAAATCCAGAGGATAGACCGATAGTTTTTGTAACCCATATGGAGCACCACTCCAATCAAACATCTTGGTACGAAACCAATGCTGAGGTAATTGTTGTAGAGCCCGATGAGAACTTACTCGTTTCTCCTGAAAAACTGCGTGAGGCAATAAAACCATACAAGAACAGACCTTTAAAAATAGGATCGTTTAGCGCATGTAGCAATGTTACAGGTATAATTACCCCCTACCATCAGCTTGCAAAAGTTATGCACGAGGAGCAGGGTTTATGTTTTATTGATTTTGCTGCTTCTGCACCATATGTGGCAATGAATATGCACCCCGCAGACCCATTGGAGAAACTCGATGCCATTTTCTTTTCGCCCCATAAATTTCTTGGTGGACCTGGTTCATCGGGGATAATGATATTCGACTCATCGCTTTACCACAATGCAGTTCCCGATCAGCCTGGTGGGGGTACAGTCGATTGGACGAACCCTTGGGGGCAGTATAAATATATTGATAACATTGAACAGCGCGAGGATGGCGGAACGCCCGGTTTTCTTGAGACTATTCGAGTTGCTTTGTCGATTAAATTAAAGGAGAAGATGGGTGTTGATAATATTCATAAACGGGAGAAAGAGCTCGTTGATCTTGCATTTAGTAAACTTGATGGAATTCAAGGTGTTAATATTTTAGCAAAAGAGGCAAAGAATCGAATTGGTGCAATCTCACTATATATTGAGAATGTGCACTACAACCTTTTGACAAAAATGCTTAGCGATCGGTTTGGCGTGCAGGTTAGGGGTGGTTGCGTTTGCGCTGGAACCTATGGCCATTTTCTCCTTCATGTTACTAAGGCGCAATCAGATGAAATTACATGCTTGATCAATACAGGCGACCTATCGAAAAAACCCGGTTGGATTCGCTGGTCGATTCACCCAACTACTACTGATAAAGAGGTTGAATTCATTGCCGATGCAATTAAACAGATTGCATTAAATCATGTTGAGTGGTCGAAAGAATATCATTACCATTGCAATACAAACGAGTTCCATCACAATAGTACAACTACGCTTCATAACCCTGAAGTGGATAGGATTTTCGAGTTTTAACAAATTAGATTATTGAAAGAGGGTGTCTAAAAAGACCATTTCACGCAAAGAACGCTAAGATTTTCGCTAAGATCGCAAAGTAAATATAGTTACTAATCAATGCTTTGCGGTCTTTGCGTTTTCACTTTGTGGTCTTTGCGAGAAACTATTATTGACTTTTTAGACAGCCTCTTTTTTGTGTGGTAGTAAAAAAAAGGAGATTGTTTAAAAATCAACTACCTGTTCATCCTTTAAGGCTAATCTTTTCTAACATATCCTCTTTAAGAATGGTCAGCTCTTTTTTATTTATTGCAATAATTCCTTCTTTTGAGAATTCGCTCAGCATCCGACTGACACTCTCTCTCGAAGTGCTTATAAAATCAGACAGTTCATTAATATTGAGTGGTAATTCAAACTTATTGGTTTTGTAGAGCTCGTGAGACATGCATAGCAAAATTTCAGCCAAGCGACCTGGCAGTTGCTTCTGCGACATATTGGTATATTTCTGATAATCGGCAAGTTCGTTTCGACATAGTTCAAGTATGATTTCGTATGCAAAACTCCCATTCTTAAAAATAAAATCTCGAAATGTATCCAATGATATGAAACAGATGTGTGAATCGATTAATGCAGTTGCAGAATAATGGTTTACTTTATCGCCAAATGTTGTAGGGAGACCAAGGTAGGATGGTGCTTTCATTAGGCGTAAAATCTTATCACCGGTTGGACCCTTCATATGTATTTTTACAAGTCCTGACTTTAAGTATGCAATATTTGTTGCAAGAGATCCCTCACGAAAAATTACATCTCCCTTTTTAAAATTAATTTGAGCACAGTTAAGCTCAAGGGTCTCCAACTCCGAAGAGGATAAAAGCTTTGCTGCAGGTGATTTCAGACCACAAAGTCTACATTGAGGATTAGCCATTTTCTTATGAATTCTTTCGACAAAGATAGAAAATGGTTTTCTATTATGTGATAAATGTCACATTCTCCCGTTATGGATATCACATTATAAATTACCAGTAATTTCTATGACTAGGATACCTTTGTCGTGTTATTTAATTCACAATAAAACGATCTTAAAAAATATTGTCATGGAAATTGAATTCGAAAAACAGCTCGTAGAACTTAAGAAAAAAGTTGGCAAACTTGAAAATGGTCGTAAAGATAAAATGACTCTTGTAGTTTTCTCTGGCGAACTCGACAAGCTAATGGCTGCAATGATCATTGCAACAGGAGCAACTGCAATGGATATGGAGGTTAAATTATTTTTCACTTTCTGGGCAACAGCTGCATTAAGAGACCCAAAAAAGAATGTAAAAGGAAAAAACTTCATGTCAAAAATGTTTGGTTTTATGCTACCTAAAGGGGCTAAGAAGGTAAAACTTTCTAAAATGCATATGGGTGGTATGGGCAAAGCAATGCTTGAAGGGTTGATGAAGAAAAAAGGTGTTAAGTCACTTCCTGAACTATTCCAAGTTGCAGGTGAGTTAGGCGTTGAGATTAACGTTTGTGAGATGTCGATGGATCTTATGGGATTCAAAAAGGAGGAGCTAATCGATTATCCAAAGATGAATATCTGTGGTGTTGGGACTTTCCTCGCCGATGCTGAGGAGAGTAAGATTCAACTATTCATTTAAAAGGAATGATGGAATAATGGAATGATGGAAGAAAAGGCATTCTGGTAAAGTTTTCCAATATTCCAATATTCCAATCTTCCAGTATTCCAAACCAAAAATAGGGTTAAAGCATAAATAGCAACTAATTAGTACAAATAATAACTTTAAAAGATACAAAGATGACAACCGAGGAATTAAGAAACTTAAAGGCAAATCAAACTGTTGATGCTCGTGGAACCGCTTGTCCAGGTCCTTTATTAGCTGCAAAAAAAGCAGTAGGCGATATTGAATCTGGTGAAATTATGGAGATTCTATCATCCGATGAAGGAACAAAGCACGATATTCCAAAGTGGTGCCAAAAGATGGAGCATGAGTTCCTAGGCATTGTTGAAGAGGATAGCTATAGCAGATTATTCCTTAAAAAGGCTTAACTAAAAGAATGTGAGTCTGCCAGTTTTGGTACGACTCATATTTTTTATTTAAAGTATTGAAATATCTAGATACATCTCTTTACTCTGATAAAAATTGATATGTCTACCGAAACCTTTTCACCAAAAATATTAGTTTTCTCAACCGATAAAATCTCCGATCCGGGGATTGATCAGGCTGGGTTACGAAAGCTACACTACTCACCATCAGTATATGTAATTAGCTTGCCATGTTCATCGGGGATAAAGCCTCGTTGGATAATGAGAGCATTCAAACAAGGATTCGATGGTGTATTCATCGCTGCCGATGGGCACGAGTGCTCATATAGCCCAAAATGTGCTGAGCACACAAATACCATCATTGTGGAATCGCAAAAGATGATGAAGGAGAATAACATCAACCCCAAAAGGATAAGAATGGCTGCTTTGTGCTCTGTTTGCGCCGAGCCATTTGTAAGCCACATGGGGAACTTCTCAAAGATACTTTCTGAATTGGGAAGTTTAGAAACAGAAGTTTATAAAGCCCAATGATTTAAGATTGAAGATTAGCTTCGCTGAGCTCGCATGCTCGGTTAACGAATGTTGAATATTGATTTCTTAAATCTAAAATCGTTAATCGATATTCTTAAATCCAAATAATTAGTCACTGAATTAAAGTTCAATCTATGTCAATAGATAAAACCAAATATGATGCCCTAGTAGTAGGTGGTGGAATAGCCGGACAAGAAGCAGCACTGAGCCTTGCCGATATGGACTACAAAGTTCTATTGGTCGAAAAGGATCTTTCCATTGGGGGCAAGATGATTCACCTCAGCAAGGTATTCCCTACGCTTGATTGCGCAGCCTGTATAACCACGCCTAAAATGTCGGAAACCGCAAGGCATCCAAATATTAATCTGCTGCTAAACACCAATATTTTAGAGATTGAGAAAGATAATGGCATCTTCAGCATAGCGTTAACCATTCGCCCCAAGTATGTTAAGGAGGATTTGTGTACAGGATGTCAGCTATGCGAATGGGTTTGCCCCGTAATAGTTGACGATGGTTTTAATAATAATATGGTGGGGCGTAAAGCTATTTCAATAGCATTTAACCTTGCCAATCCAAAGGTAGCCGCCATCGACATGAACCATTGTATAAAATGCAAGAAATGTGAAATAGCTTGCGTCCCTAAGGCAATCGATTACTCCATGCAACCTCAGAATATTTCTATTGAAACCAAAACCGTCATCATTTCCACGGGGTTCAACCTGTTTAAACCAGAAAACAAACCGCAGTATGGGTATGGCAAGTACCCCAATGTGATTGATGCCATGCAGATGGATAGGCTTATAGCTCCCACCCGACCTTACAACAGCGTGGTTAGACCCGGCGATGGAAAAATTCCCGACAAAATTGCATATGTTCTCTGCACCGGATCGAGGGACACTAGTATCGAGAATGCAATAGGTTGCAGCGTTGATTGTGCCAATAACCCAATCTGCTCACAAATTTGTTGTATGTACTCCATTAAGCAAGCACAACTTTTAATGGGAGCACTTCCGTTAGCCGATATCACCATATACTACATGGATATCAGAGCGTTTGGTAAGGGATACGAGGAGTTCTATCAACAAGCTAAAGGAATGGGTGTCAGTTTTATAAAGGGGAAGATTGCCAAAATCACTCAAAAGGATCATAATAGCGGCGATCTGATACTTCGATACGAGGACGTCACGACAGGAACACTTAAGGAGGCTAAGCACGATTTGGTGGTTCTATCAGTAGGCGTTCTACCAAATAACGAGATCGCCAAAGTATTTACAAACCAGAAACTTGAACTCGATGACCAGCGATTTATCAAACAGGTTGATGAATTGTTAAGTCCATCGTTAACTAGTATAGAGGGTGTGTTTGTTGCTGGTACAGCTGCTGGACCCAAAGATATACCCGATTCAATCCTGTCTGCTGGCTCTGCTGCTTCGGAGGCGGCAAGCTATATTAATAATATTTAAGACGCTTCAGGCCTTACCGGTGGTGCTAAGGTCTTGAACATAGCATCGTCTGTAAGTCACGCATTGATAAAAAAGAAAACGATGAAACAACGAATAGGAGTCTATATATGCCATTGCGGGGGAAACATCTCCGACTACGTGGACGTTGAGCAATTAGGTAAGTTAATGGCCAAAGAGAATGGTGTCCTGATTTCGAAAAACGTGATGTTTGCTTGTTCCGACTCCACACAGAAGGAGATTGAACAGGATATAGAGGAGAACAAACTCGATTCCATTGTGGTTGCTTCTTGCTCACCTAAGCTTCATACCCACACGTTTCGCAATGTAGCCATTAGGGCAGGTTTAAATCCTTACAATTATACTCAGGTTAATATCCGTGAGCAATGCTCATGGGCACATTCCGACAAGCCCATGGATGCAACCATTAAGGCTTACGGTCTAATACGTGCTGGGATAAATCGTGTTTCTTACTCCGAGGTGCTGGAGAGCCTTGAAATTTCTGCACAAAAGGTTGTGGCAATAATTGGTGCAGGAGTAGCAGGAATGCGTGCTGCAGTTGACTTGGCTAGAATGGACAATCAAGTTTACCTTATTGAAAAGGGAAACACCGTGGGGGGGCATGTAGCTCAAGCTGGAAGGCTCTTCCCTACTAATGAGAATGGCAAAGAGGTTGTTGATAGGTTGTATCAGCGAATCAGACAGCAATCCAACATCACCCTATTCACCAATGCAACTCTCGAAAAAGTATCGGGTAGTATAGGGAACTTTTGGATTGAAGTGAAATTGGGTAGCGAAGAGCTAAAACTTAATGTTGGCTCAGTACTTGTTACAACAGGATTCGATTTCTATGACCCCAAGGAGGGAGAATTTGGCTACAGGCTGTCCGACAGGGTTATTACGCTTCCCGATTTTAATAAAATGGTGGAAAACAGTAAAGGCAAGCTGATTCACAATGGCAAATCTGTTAAAAGCGTAGCTTATATTTACTGTGTGGGTAACCGCCAGTCCAAAGGCGAGAACAGGTACTGCTCTCGGCAGTGCTGTACGGCAGCTATTCACTCATCGCTGCATGTGCATGAGAAATTTGAGGACATGACGGCATACCATCTTTTTCGTGATATTAGAACATACGGTAAGCAGGAGTTGCTTTATCAGCAATCATCAAAGAATGGCGATATCTACATAAGGTTTGAGGAGAAAGAGCCCCCTGTTGTTGAACTTAAGAATGGAAATCCAACCATTAAGGTTAAGGATTACTTGACTACGAAGAGGGAGTTGACCCTCGATACTGATCTTGTTGTTCTGGTAACAGGCATGGTTCCCCGTACCGATAGCAATAGTGTATCGAGTAAACTTAAAATACCCATTGGCATCGATAGGTTCTTCAATGAGATTCACCCCAAGTTAAAGCCTGTGGAAACGGTAATTAAAGGGGTTTATATTGGAGGTGCCTGCCAGGGACCAAAAAACATTAATGAGTCAGTTCAATCGGCTCTTTCGGGTGCAGCAAAGATAAATGCTACCCTAAAAAGCGGTAATATTAACCTTGAACCCATAATTGCCCGAGTAAATGCCGATTCATGCCTTTGGTGCGGTAAATGTGCCGAGGTGTGCGAATACGATGCTATTAGTTCAATTGCCAATGGAGGAAAACTGATTGCGGAGGTCAACAAAGCTACCTGCAAGGGCTGCGGTATTTGTGCTCCGACTTGCCCATCAAACGCCATTGAGTTGGCACAGTTCACCGATAACGAGATTGAATCGATGATTGATGGCTTAATGTCGAAAGCTGAAATAAGCCCAAGGGTAGAGTCGCAGCAGAATAATCAAAAAGCTGGTGTTCAAAGCCTTGCGGGTTATCCGAAAATTTGGCGCACCATTGCCAATGCCCTCGAAGGCAATACCCTAACAATACCCCAAATTGCAGAGAAAATTGATCAGGAAGCAAGTTTGGTAACCTGGCATTTGATGACCATGAACCGTTACGGTTTTGTTGAATCGGCTGGGCTCAACGATAACGAGGACTATTTCATGTACAAACTTAAAAAGTAATCGCACCATGTCGCATATAAATCCTAATTTTGCCAAAGAACTTGAGAGATATGGAGCCAAGGATTTTAACCTTTGCTTTAATTGTGGAAATTGCACCGCAATATGCTCCCTTTCTACTAAGGATAACTCATTCCCCCGCGAGATGATTCGCTTTAGCGCATTAGGACTCGAAGATGATATTAAATCATCGTTAAAACCTTGGATGTGTTATTACTGTGGAGAATGTAGCACCGATTGCCCACGTCAAGCCCATCCCGGTGAGCTGATGATGTCGCTCCGCCGCTGGTTAACAGCCAAGTATGATTGGACTGGCCTATCGGGCTTGTTATACAAACATCTATCAGCATATATTATTGGATTCCTTTTGGTTATTGTTGGGCTAATTGTATTTGCAGCCAAACTCGATTGGAATCAGGAGAAAATAATGCATTTCGGTCATCTATTCGAGATGTTTGCCATTGCAGGAGTTTTTGCAATAATTCTTCTGCCTAACATTTTCAGAATGTGGTTATATACTATCGTTCGACCAAAGGTAAAGGCCACGGTTAAGGTTTACTACAAAGCTTTTTCGGAGCTATTGGTTCATATGTTTACCCAAAAGCGATTCCTTGAATGCGAGAAATTGCAGGAAACACAAATCAAGTGGTTTGAGCACTTTATCTTGGTAATTGGATACCTTTCATTGCTGTTCACAACTGTTTTCCTTGATTGGTTCGGATCTGAGAATATGTTTATAATAGCACTCGGTTATGTTGAGAGCGCAATAATATTTGTAGTTACGTTCCTATTCATCCTAAAGCGGGCAAAAAAAACAGAGGCTTTGCATAAATTCTCGCAACCCTCTGATTGGTTTTTTGTAATATGGCTCTTCCTGATGGGCATTACTGCTTTTTTGGTTCGATTGTTTATCGATATTGGCATTCTGCAAAACAACTTTTGGCTTTACCTAGTTCATATTTCGGTGCTAGTACAGTGGGCTATTATTATTGTCCCATTTGGTAAGTGGACTCACTTCCTGTACCGTTCATTTGCCATGTGCTTTGCAAGGATTTTGGAGTTAAATGACATGAAAAAATAAAAAAGAAGATTTTTACGCCGAGAGCACAAATATAAATGAAACGCAAAGGTTCGTCGAGAGTTATTTATCAACGAACCTTTGCGTTTTATGTAGCATGACCCTGAAATATATTCGACTTACGAATTGCTTTTCCAATTTCGCCCATTTATAAAAAAAAGATAAAAAACATTAATTATGAACAATAGTTCATTATCTTTGTATCGAACATTTGCTCATTAAATATGTCACCACGTCCAAAAAGAATTAGAAAAGTAAGTAATCCTCCTATTATATCAGGTTTTAAACCGTACGGAGTTCAAAGCGGAGGACAAGAAGTTGAAACTGTATTCCTACTCTACGAAGAGTATGAGGCCTTACGTTTGTGCGACTACGAAATGCATAACCATCATCAAGCCTCCATCATCATGGATGTGTCAAGACCTACTTTAACCCGAATTTACGCCAAGGCCAGATATAAAGTAGCCGAAGCTTTTGTTAAGGGATTGCAGATTATTATTGAAGGGGGGAAAGTATATTTCGATAGCGAATGGTTCTCATGTAGTTCATGCAGATGCTTTTTTAATAATCCTGAAAAGCAGGAAGATATTAAGAACTGCCCTTTATGTAAAAGCACGGATATTATTAACTGCGAGAAGATACCTGAAGATTCTACGGTTGTTTGGCAAAAATGCGATGATACTTGTTTATGCACGAACTGCGGATTCGAAAAGCCACATCAACATGGAATTCCTTGTAGAAATGAAATCTGCCCCGATTGCAAGATAGCTTTAGTTAGAAAAGGAACGCCTCATGGTAAAAACAATTAAAATATAAACATATGAAAGTTGCAATAACAAGCACCGGTAATACAATAGAAAGCAAACTCGATCAACGTTTTGGTCGATGCGCATACTTTATAATTTACGACACCAAAACAAAGGGAATGGAATTTATTCCTAACCCAAATATTGATGCCCAGGAAGGTGCAGGACCAGCATCGGTTCAGCTGGTTGCATCGAAAGGTGTTACGCAAATTATTTCTGGAGAGTTTGGGATTAAAATCAAATCGCTACTTGATAGTTTGAAAATACAGATGATTATTTACAAGGAGCCAAGTAAGAGAATTAAAGAAATTATCGAGATGTTAAATCATTAAAAATCGACTATGCCAAAACTTGATGGATCAGGACCCGAGGGGACAGGTTCTCTTAAGGGTCGAAAATTGGGGAATTGCAGCTCAAAATCCGAAAAGGAAAAATTACAAGAGCTTGGGAAAGGAATGGGGAAACATCGTAAATCAGCCGATGGAAAGGGAAAAGGGAAACGCCTAAAAAGCGGTTTAAAATAGTACTAACAATTTAATAAGGAGGTCAATATGCCTAACTTTAATCAAACCGGACCCATGGGACAAGGTTCTATGACCGGTAGAAGAATGGGGCGATGTACCAATAATGGTGCAAACCTAAAAAGTAATGAAGTTACAACATCAGAAAATCTTACCGAGAAACAACCATTATCCCCAATGGGAAGAGGAGCTGGTTTCGGCTTAGGAAGAGGTGGTCGAGGTAGAGGAATGGGACGTGGAATGGGTCGGCAGAATAGATTCCGAGGAGGAGTTTAGATGTTGTTGGGAGTTGTGAATTAATACCATCATTAAATAAAAACAGTTTTTTATCAAGTTTGAACTAACAATTAGTAAGTAAAAAGAATATTATGAAGAAACGAATAGCAGTTCCTTTAGAGAATGGAATACTTTGCGAGCATTTTGGCCATTGTCAAACATTTGCAATTGTAAATGTTGAGAATAATGTGATTACTGAAATAAAAGAGTTAACCCCACCGGAACATGTGCCCGGTTTGTATCCTAAATGGGTTGCAGGGCATGGAGTAACCGATGTGATTGCAGGGGGAATGGGACAAAGAGCCATTGACCTATTTAACGAACAAAACATTAATGCATTTGTAGGTGCGCCTATTAAACCAGCAAAAGAGCTCGTGAATGATTTTTTGGCAAATAAATTAACTCTTAACGCCAATTATTGTAATCACGATGAGAACCATGAACATGGGAGTTGTGGGCACTAAACCACAAGGTGAAATTGACAAGCGTTGTATAGGTTGTTTTCTTAAAACCTATCAACGTTTGTTCAAAAAGTTCAACCTTGGAGTCGCTAAACAAAAAGAATTTATAGCCTTTTACCAGAAAACAATACAGAAGGCGAAGCATCTTTCAAGCCCTGAAATACAAAGGGAATTGAATAACGAGTTTTGTCGAATTATAAACGTTGATGACCCTTTTACAGCAGAAAAAGTAAATAGCAATCATATTGCCTTAGACCTTTATAGAGAATGGAAACCAAAAGTGCATTCATCGATTAATCCGTTTGATTTAGCACTTCGGCTTTCAATTGCCGCGAATATTATGGATTATGGCGCAAATAGCAAATTTGATATTTATTCAACCTTAAACGAGGTGTTAAATGCTTCATTTGCTATTGATCATTCAGGTCTCCTGAAAGAAAAAGTTAGTAATTCTAAGAAAATACTATTCTTAGGTGATAATGCAGGTGAAATTGTTTTCGATAAGCTGCTTATCGAAACTATGATGCATAACAATACTATATATGCTGTTAAGGATGCTCCTGTACTCAACGATGTTACAATTACTGATGCTAAAGAGGTTAGAATGGATCTAGTTGCCGATGTTATTTCAAATGGGTTTGATGCACCATCTACCATTCTGAATAAATGTAGTGATGCTTTTCTAAAAGAGTACAATTCAGCTGATCTCATCATATCAAAAGGACAGGGGAATTTTGAGGGATTGATGCATCAAAACGATTCAAGGATATTTTTTCTGCTTATGGTAAAATGTGATGTAATTGCCGATGTGTTGAATGTTGCTAAAGGCAGTTTTGTAGTTTATAACCAAGGAAAATAATCAAAATGGAAAAGATTAAAGTTGCTATCATTATCTGCGATAGGTATCATACCTGTGCAGGAGGAAAATGCTTTAGGGCTCTTCAAAACAGAGAGGGCGCATTTTCAATTTACAAAGATAAAGAGGTTGAGTTGGCTGGCTATACAACCTGTGGTGGCTGCCCTGGTGGAAATATTGAGTATGCTCCCGAAGAGATGAAAAAGAATGGGGTCACTCATGTGCATTTGGCAACCGGTCTGGTTGTTGGTTATCCTCCTTGCCCAAGGATCGACTACTTTAGAAAGTTTATCACCGAGAAGTATGGCATCAAGGTAATTGTAGGAACTCACCCAATCCCAGAAAAATATTATATAACACATAGCAACCTGAAAACATGGAAAGGTGAACTGTTTAAGGAGTTAATACAGCCTACGCTGACCGATGAGCAAACGAGGTTAAAATACAACTAAACTAATTTTGATGAAGATTGCAGTTGCTAGCGGTAAGGGTGGAACAGGGAAAACGCTTATATCGACTAATATTTTTGATACCCTAATTAAGAATGGAACTCGTGCGGTACTTGTTGATTGCGATGCCGAAGCTCCCAATTCAATTGCTTTTTTCGATGCAAAGCTGGTAAGTACATCAGAGGTTTACCATAATGTACCAGTTATTGATACAAGTAAATGTACCTATTGCGGAAAGTGCCACGAGTACTGTAATTACAATGCTATCTTCATACTTCCACCTGTTAAGATTATTCAGGTAATTGAGGATCTTTGCCATGGCTGTGGGGCGTGCACTGTTGCCTGTGAATTTGATGCGATTACTGAAAAGCAGGTTTCATTGGGTCAGGTTAAAACGTACGCTCTAAATGGTAACCCATCGCTTATAGAGGCTCGCATGAATATTGGAGTGATGTCGCCTGTATCTATTATCAAAGCTGCGATTAAGCGAGTAGATGCTCAGGCTGAAGTTGTAATTCTCGATTCACCCCCAGGAACCTCTTGCCCTTTCGTTCAAACCGTAGCATCAGCAGATTATGTGATATTTGTTACAGAACCCACCCCCTTCGGGCTAAGCGATTTGCGACAAAGCGTAGAAACCCTAAAAGGAATGAATAAACCATGCGGAGTTATTATAAACAGGGCTGGTTTAGGTAATAATCAGGTTCAACAATACTTAATGGATGAAGGGATTCCGCTACTCACCGAAATTCCTTTTGATAAAAAAATAGCCGAATACTACTCAAAAGGCGAAATTGTTTGCACCAAGATGCCAAAAATAGCAGAACAGCTACTTGAGGTTGTTAATCAAATCATTGAAAAGCATGGAAATAGCAGTAATTAGCGGCAAGGGAGGAACAGGGAAATCGAGTATTAGCGCAGCTTTTGCAACACTAAATACCAAGGTGGTTGTTGCTGACTGCGATGTGGATGCTGCCAATTTATACCTACTCTTCAACCCAACGCACGAAAGTGAGGATGTTTACATTGCTGGGCATAAAGCCATCATTGATTATAATCTTTGCAACAATTGTGGAATATGTGCCAACCATTGCCGATTCGATGCGATAAATTTTATCGAAGATAAAATAACAATTACAGAAACATCTTGTGATGGATGCTTCCTTTGCTCAAGAATATGCCCGACAAAAGCCATATCTATGGTTAGAAATGATAAAAGTCGTATGTATTCAGGTTCATTCCGCAATGGGAAGATGGTTTACGGTCGATTATCACCAGGCGAGGAGAATTCGGGAAAACTTGTCAATATGGTTCGTGAAAAGGCAAAGCAGGTTGCCAAGGAGAATGGGATAGAAACAATTATCCTTGACGGTCCCCCGGGTATTGGATGTCCTGTAATATCTACCATAACAGGGGTTGATAAAGTGCTTATTGTTACCGAACCCACAATTTCAGGGTTACACGATATGCAGCGAACTGTTAAAATCGTTCAAAAGTTTAACCTTAAGCCATACTTGATCATCAACAAGTACGATTTAAACCCAGAAATGAGCCTCGATATTTACGAATGGTCATTCAATAATGGATTAGAGGTAATCGGTCATCTACCATTCGATCCTCAGATGGTTGATTCTATGGTTCACGGAAAAACGATTATCGAATGGAGGCCAAATTCCGATATCAGTAAAAAGATAAATTTAATTTGGAGTAAAATAATGAGTTAATTACTATGAATCAACTATTTGAAAAAATCCCCATGGAGGGTGTAAAAAACATTATCGTTGTCGCCTCGGGAAAAGGTGGAGTTGGAAAATCAACCGTGGCAGCAAACCTAGCCATTGCCCTTGCACGAAATGGATTAAAAATAGCCTTGTTTGATGCCGATATTTTTGGACCATCAATTCCCAAAATGTTTGGTATTGAGGATGCAAAACCCGAAGCAAGCGCAATAGGTGACAAGGAGATGATATTTCCAATTGAAAAATTCGGCGTTAAAATTATGTCGATTGGATTCTTTGTGGATAAAAGCAAGTCGCTGATTTGGCGAGGCCCTATGGCTGCTAATGCCATTACCCAACTTATCCAAGACACCCAATGGGGTGAGATTGACTACTTGGTAATTGATTTTCCTCCGGGAACCAGCGATATACAGCTTACAACGGTTCAGAAGTTAAATTTGAGAGGAGCAATTATTGTAACCACGCCTCAGGAGATAGCCATTAACGATGCACGAAAAGCAGCTTCGATGTTTACCAATCCTGATTTAAAGGTTCCAATCCTCGGCGTTGTGGAAAACATGTCGTGGTTTACACCAAACCAGCACCCCGATGAGAAGTATTTCATTTTCGGGAAAGGTGGAGGGGAGAAAATAGCTGCTGAATTTAATACTAAGCTAATCGGACAAATCCCATTGGTTATGGAGGTTGGAGAGGCTGCTGAGAAGGGGTTAAGCGTATTTAGCCAGAGCAACAAACCCGTTGTAGAGGCATTTGAAAAGATTGCAGAACAAATATTATCAAAAGCAATAGCATAGCCATGATTTGTTATGGACCGGTGACATCCAGAAGATTAGGGAACAGCCTTGGGATTAACAATATTGTTGCCCCCAAGGTTTGCTCCTATGGTTGTATTTACTGTCAGCTTGGAAAAACATTACGGATTAGCAATGTAAGACAAACTTTTTTTAAACCTGAAGAGATTTTTGAGACGGTTAAGCATCACATCGAACAGCTAAAGGGAGAAAACAAAATTGACTATTTAACCTTTGTTGCTAACGGGGAGCCGACCCTTGATGAAAACCTAGGGAAATCAATTATTTGTCTCAAGGAGTTAGGTATTCCCATTGCAGTGATAACTAACGCCTCAATGCTTTTTCTCGAATCAGCTCGAAATGATCTTATTTTAGCCGATTGGGTATCAGTTAAACTGGATGCACCCGACAAGCAAACCTGGCAAACCATTAATCACCCCTTTACCGGATTAACATTCGGGCAACATCTTGATAATTTAAAAACCTTTAGGATAAAGTATAAAGGGATACTTTGTACAGAAACGATGCTTTTAGAGGGAATAAACGATTCAACTGATTGTATAAATCGAACTGCAAAAATTGTAAAAGATTTAAACCCCAATAAAGCGTATATCTCCATTCCTATTAGACCACCTGCCGATTCGAGAGCAAAAACTCCAAGCAGCGAAAAGATTGCTGAAGCATGGCAGATTTTTGCAGATCACCAAATCAAAACAGAGCTACTAAACGGTTTCGAAGGAACAAAAACTGGTTATACCGGTAATGCCATCGATGATATTCTAAACATTACATCTGTTCATCCTCTTCGGGAGGACTCAGTGAAGGAATTGTTAGAGAAAGATAATGCTGACTTTTCAGTCATCGAATCTTTAATAAGTAAGCAGCAAATAAAGGAGACGCATTACAACTCGCATAAATACTATGTGAGACAACACTAATTATTTACAATGATTGCATCAATTTATAAATATGGTTCATCGGTTCTAAGGAAAAAATCTGCCGAAATATCTGAGAAGGAAGATTTCGTTCTTCTATCGGAAAACCTATTTGAAACCCTTAGCAATTCCAATGGGATTGGATTGGCTGGCCCTCAGATAGGTGTTTTGAAGAGAATTTTTGTAATAGACACATCACTTATTACCCAGAAGGACAACTCCATTGAAACTATAAAACAGGTTTACATTAACCCATCCATTGTTTGGCGAAGCGAGGAGCTAATAGTATACTCGGAAGGATGCCTGAGTATTCCTGAAATATATGAGGAAGTTGAGCGACCTGAAAGAATCCGCGTAAAATACCACGATCTCCAATTTAGTAGTATTGAGAAAGAACTTGAAGGGCTAGAAGCAAGAATATTTCAGCATGAATTCGACCATTTGATTGGTGTGCTTTTCATCGATAGAATAAACCCTTTAAAGCGAATTCAGCTGGCTAGCAAGCTGAAAAAGATAGTTAAAGCATCAAAAAAATAGATCATCGCCATGAATATGTTGCCACGTATAATTAAGGACAAATTTAAACTCAACCTGAGCATCGATCTGATACTGTTTGTTTTGTTGATGCCAATAGCAGGAATCGGGTTTCTTATGAGTTATATATTAATTCCAGGAAGTCAGGTAAAGCAAGTTTACGGCAATAACATCGGCCTTGAGTTTCTTGGGCTTGATCGTCACCAATGGGGTGAGATTCATCTGTGGATAGGTTTTGTATTTCTGCTGCTGATGGTGATACACGTTATTCTTCATTGGAGTATGATCGTATGCTATTTTCAGAAATTGATCCCCAAAAAAGAGATTAGGATTATAACAACGATACTAATTTCAGCAATAGGAGCATTTCTTTTCTTTTTCGCATTTTTAATCAAACCCGAGGTAGTATCGCATAAAAACTTACACCAAAACCGATCGGATATTACAAGCATCGAAGTTAATGAGTTTGAGAGTCATCAATCTGTTAGCAATAAAGGCAACTCTCATTCTTTAGCGAACACGAACAATCCTAAAGCAATTCGTGACGATAAGCAAGTGCTTAAAGATAGCGCGTTTCACCACGATAGTAAAGAATACGATGTTTACGGTTCACAATTGCTGCTAGAAATCGCAGAAAAGTACAACGTACCCTGCGATTACCTCTGTAATTGCCTTAATATTCCCCATGATTTGGCAAGCGTGAAGTTGGGAAGGTTAAAAAAGCAGTACCGCTTTGAAATGAAAGACGTAAGTAATTGCATTTCGAAGTACAAAAAGCAAAACCAGCAATGATTTCAAAATTAAAGAAACGATTTGGCCCTTTATGTACCGGCATAAAAGTAAACTACGAGAAGGAATTTGAAAATTCACCGCTCAAAAGTTTACGTTTTTGTGAGGCTGTAAACGATTCTTTTCATATACCATTACTTTTTAATCCCCAAAATTTATCGTGTTTGGGCTCTAAACGTAGTTTAGGTATTCTCAGGAATGACAATGATTTAATGCAGCACATTTCTCAGGAAAGTCAAGTAATACCAAAAACTGTTAAATATGTACTTGATGATACACCAATCTTTGATACTCCTGTAAATAATGTTCTTTTGGGTATAAGTGAAGAGCTGGAAAAAGAGGTTCAACCCGATATGTATATCATGTATATGGAGCCGAAGGATGTTCTGGACTTAATGAGAGAATACACCCAGAAATTTAATAAATTCCCTACCATTAAACCCTATACCTTCCTCTCGGTTTGCGGAAATATTTTTGTTCGAACCTATAAGTATGATGTGATGAGCATTTCCTATGGCTGCCCAGAATCGAGAAAATATGGAGGGGTGAAAGATAATTTGGTTGTTGTAGGAATACCTTACAGTAAGTGTTTACAGTTATTCAGTTAAATATTCAATAGTAATTATTCAGATTGAATTAAAGTCGAATGGAAAGCACTCAAAAGCAAATAGGATATATCCATGTTTACACCGGCACCGGCAAGGGGAAAACAACTGCTGCTTTAGGTTTAGCAATAAGAGCCGTAGGTGCAGGGAAACAGGTATTTATTGCTCAGTTCGTAAAGGGAATGCCCTACTCAGAGATTGTAGCAATTAAAAAATATCTGCCAGGCATTACGCTTTTACAGTATGGATTGGATTGTTTTATTGTTAACGAACCTACCAATAAGGACATCGAGGCTGCCCAAAAAGGGTTGCTGGAAGTTTCGGAAATTATCGCTTCAAACCTTTACGATGTTGTAATTCTCGATGAGGTTTGTATAGTGCTTTACTACAAGTTATTCTCTGTTGATGAAGTGATTAATATGCTGAAATCAAAGCCAGAGTCTGTTGAAATAGTTTTAACGGGTAGATATGCTCCCAATGAGCTAATCGAAATGGCAGATCTAGTTACCGAAATGAAAGAGATTAAGCATTACTATAACCAAGGCGTTGAGGCAAGAAAAGGGATTGAATACTAAGATGGCTAACAGAATACATCATATCGGATTACAAATAGCTGAGAAAGACCTTCAGCTTTTTTATATTGATATTCTTAGGTGTGTAATCATAAGAGAATTCAACCTTTCCAAAGAAGAAGCATTCTCAATTTTCAATCTGTCCAAAGCGGTTAGGATAATCTATACCAGATGTGAAGGTATTGAAATGGAGTTTTTTGTTGATAGCAGTGCCGTTACACAAACCTTTAATCATATATGCATCCATTCCGATATAGCCGATGAGATAGCTAGCAAAGCCAATTCAGCCGGTTTTCGTGTATATACTCGCAAAAAGAACGATAATACAAAGACTTACTTTATCAGCGATTCGAACCATAATGTTTTTGAAATTAAAAACAACATTATCGCATGAGACTAACTGTTTTAACCGAAAATACGGCTGGCGGTAAATTTCTTGCCGAGCATGGGTTATCATACCTAATTGAGCGTGATGACGAAAAAATTCTATTCGATACGGGTCACAGCGATATCTTTTTAAAGAATGGTTTGGATTTAGGGATTGATGTTCAAAATGATGTAAAGACAGTTGTGCTCAGCCATGGCCATTGGGATCATGGAGATGGCTTACAGTTTCTTAATGGTAAAACATTTATTGCTCACCCGTCCGTATTTACAAAAAGGTATCGAAAAGGTGGAGGAGATAATATAGGTCTTTGTTTATCAAAGTTTGAGTTGGAAGAAAAGTTCACAGTTATAGAAACCAAAACCCCATTTTATCTATCAGAACACATCATTTTTTTAGGAGAAATCCCACGCAATAACCACTTCGAATCGCAGAACACTGCATTTGTTGACGAACAAGGAGAAGATGATTTTATCCCCGATGATTCTGCGTTGGCAATCATTCAGAATAATGAGCTAATAGTGGTTACGGGCTGCTCCCATTCCGGAATTTGTAATATCGTTAAATATGCTCAAAAGGTAAGCGGAATCAATAAAGTTAAAGCAATCATTGGTGGCTTCCACTTAAAGAAAGATGACTTACAAACCAAAAAAACAGTTGAATATTTAAAGCAAATCGGGGTAGATAAACTGTACCCATCTCATTGTACGGAACTGCCAGCCTTGGCTGTATTTTACAATGAGTTTAAAATACATCAGGTAAAAACCGGACAAATATTGAATTTTTAATAATAAAACTATGAATCATTTTATTCACCCAGCAGGTCAAAGAATAGTATTCATCGGATTATTTGCATATTTGATACTATATCTTGCAGCACTTCAAGCTGTAGCTTACAATCACTATTTTATTTATACCATTGGTTTAACAGGTCTTTTTCTACTTTCCTTTTTGCTTCTGTTTTTCAGAAATCCTAAGAGGGAGGTCATCCCTAATAGTAAATTGGTGTTCGCCCCTGCCGATGGGCGAATTGTGGCTATCGAAGAGGTATTTGAAAAAGAGTATTTAAGCCAGAACTGCTTAAAAGTTTCAATATTTATGTCAATCACCAATATACATGTGAATCGCTATTCGGTTAGTGGAACTATTCGGTATTCCAAATATCACCCAGGTCGATATTTCATTGCCAGCTACCCAAAATCATCGGAACTTAATGAGCACCATTCAACGGCAATTGAAACAGATGAGGGAATCTTGGTAATGATAAAGCAAATAGCTGGCGCTGTAGCACGAAGAGTTGTTTGCTATGCGAAGAATGGTAAAAAGGTAGCGCAGGGTGACGATTTAGGGTTTATAAAATTTGGTTCAAGAGTAGATATATTCTTGCCTTTAAAAACAGAAATTCTTATTAAAATGAATGAGAAAGTAATCGGGAATAGAACTGTAATTGCTCGTTTTAATCGATATTAAGTGGTGAATTTTTAACTGAAATAGACAAAAAAACTAAATGAAAACAAAAGACAAAGGTTTTAATACCAAGTTAATTCATGCTGGCGCATTTGATGATGAGTTCGGAAGTGCTACTGTACCAATTTACCAAACATCTACTTTTAGGTTTAAAAATGCTCAGCATGGAGCCGATTGTTTCTCTGGGAAAAGCGATGGTTATATATACACACGCATTGGGAATCCAACCATAAGGGCTTTTGAGCAGAACATAGCTGAGTTGGAAAACGGATTTGATGGCATTGCAACAAGTTCAGGGATGGGTGCTGTAAGTAGCGTTTATATGGCGTTGCTTGGTGCTGAAAGTCATATTATTAGCTCCGATGCTGTATATGGACCAGCTAGGGGATTGCTTGAGCAAGATTTTTCAAGGTATAATGTTGAAGCAAGTTTTGTGAACACATCCAAAGTTGAAAATATTATTGCTGCTATAAGGCCTAATACAAAGGTTTTATACATTGAAACGCCAGCAAATCCAACTATGGATATTACCGATATTGCAACTTGTTCAAAGATTGCTAAAGAACATAATCTTTTGCTGGTTGTGGATAATACTTTCTGCTCACCATATTTACAAAAACCGCTAGATTTTGGTGCAGACGTTGTCCTGCATTCAATTACCAAATTTATCAACGGACATGCCGATATTGTTGGTGGAGTTATTGTGGCAAAAGACCCTGAAATATATAAGAAGATTCGTCACTCAATGGTTTACATGGGTTGTAATATGGATCCTACCCAAGCATTCATGGTGCTCCGCGGTGTAAAAACTTTAGCCATACGAATTGAACGTGCGCAAGAGAATGCCATGAAAGTTGCAGAATACTTACAATCGCACCCCAAGGTTGCATGGATTAAATACCCTGGACTTGAATCTCACCCACAATTTGAGCTAGCAAAAAAACAAATGAACGGATTTGGCTCGATGATGAGTTTTGGTCTGAAAGGTGGATATGAGGCAGGAAGAAAGTTAATGGATAATGTTCATTTGGCAATACTAGCCGTTTCATTGGGTGGGGTAGAAACTCTTATCCAACATCCAGCTTCGATGACTCATGCAGGGGTTAGTAAAGAGAATAAAAATGCTGCAGGAATTACCGATGATTTAGTTCGATTTTCGGTAGGGATTGAAGATGTTGATGATATTATTAATGATTTAAAGTATGGATTATCAAATATATAACTGATAAGAATATGAAATACCCATCCCGCTATAGCGGGACCAAACGCAATTATTAAAATATGGGTATATCATGTGTGCATACTTGTTCTCAAACATAAAATCGGAAATAAATACCACTGACATTCTGAAACTTAACAAATTTTAAACACATGAAAAAAACTGATGTACTTGTAATAGGTGGCAGCGCAGCTGGAATGGTTGCCGCTGTTACCGGAAAAACTTCTTGGCCTGAGAAGAGTTTTACTCTAGTAAAAAAACAAAAAGATGTTATGGTACCTTGCGGTATTCCATACATTTTCGGCACATTGGAAAGCAGTGCTCAGAATATTATGCCTGTTGATGATACGCTTCTAAAAAAAGAGGTCAAATCAATTGTTGATGAGGTTGTTTCAATCGATAAGGAGAATAAAACGGTTACCCTTGCCGGAGGTGATATATTTCAGTACCAAAAATTGGTTATTGCAACCGGATCAACACCTGTAAAACCCAAGTGGTTAAAAGGAGCCGAGAAGGAGAACGTATTTCTAATCCCTAAAGATAGGATCTACCTTGATGACATGAAAGAAAAGCTCAACACCTGTAAAAAGGTTGTGGTGATTGGAGCTGGTTTTATTGGCGTTGAATTCTCCGATGAACTTCGTAAACACGGGCATGATGTAACTCTTGTTGAAAAGTTACCAAGCATTCTTAGTCTTGCCTTTGATGTGGAACTATCGGTAAAAATCGAGGAACTTTTAGTTCAAAGTGGTATTAAAGTTATTACGAGTAATGGGATAAAAGAAATATCGGGTGAGAAATCCGTAAAAGGGGTTATTCTTGAAAATGGAAATATCCTTGAGGCAGATGCTGTAATCCTTTCGATGGGATACAAACCTAACACTGAACTAGCCAAAAAAGCAGGAATATTTGTCGATGAGGATAATTTTATTGCGGTTGATGAGTATATGCGTACTCATACCCCCGATATTTTTGCAATCGGCGATTGCGCTCAGAAACGCGATTTTATCACCCGTCGTCGTGTTCCTACAATGCTCGCTTCGACTGCCTGTGCCGAAGCGCGCATGGCAGGAATGAACCTGTTCAACTTAAATGTGGTTAAAACATTCAGTGGTACCATCGCCATTTATTCTACGGCTATTGGAAATACTGGTTTTGGGACTGCTGGTTTAACTGAGGCAAGGGCAAAGGAGGAGAATATAGATTGCTTAACGGGTATGTTTGAGGGGATTGATCGCCATCCAGGTAAACTTCCCGATGCGCATAAGCAAACTGTAAAGCTCATTACGGCTCGTCAATCCGGCGTAATAATCGGAGGTGAAGTTATTGGTGGATTAAGTGCAGGGGAACTCACCAACGTAATTGGTCTAATCATTGAAAATCGTATGACCATTAACTCGTTGCTTATATCTCAGATAGGAACACATCCATGCCTAACGGCATCGCCCGCAGCTTACCCATTAATTAAGGCTGCTGAAATTATTGCTGCTAAAATGAGATTTTGAGCGCATAGCTAAATTATTTACCTCTTGAAAATATTAAGTTTTCGAGAGGTAATTATTGTCTATTATTCATACTTTGGGAAAATGATCTCATACAAAACAGATATAAGGGTGCTGTATTCCGATACCGATCAAATGGGTATTGTTCATCACTCAAATTACCTGAAATACTACGAAACTGCTCGCTGGGAATTATTTCGTAGCCTTGGAATTTCTTATAAATCCATAGAAAATGAGGGCTACATTGTACCAGTTATCCGAATAAATACGCATTATATCAAGGCCATTCATTACGATGATATAGTTACGATAATCACAACTCTTAAAACAATAAAAGGGTCAAGAATTTGGTTCCATTACAAACTATATACCTTGGATGGCGTTTTAGTTAATGAAGCGGAAACGGAACTGGCTTTTGTGAAAAAAGAAAATCGAAAACCTTGCCTTGTTCCCGAATTTGTAAATTTGGCAATTACGGATAGCATTTCATCGAAAACTTAGTATATCACAAATAAAATCTCGAAATGTCGAAACTAATAGAACTGCTGCATAAAGACATTCGTGTTATTGAAGGCTTAAAAGCCTGCATCAACTGTGGCACATGCACTGCCATTTGTCCTGCTGCTGCAGTTAGCGATTATGACCCCAGAATGGTCGTTGATACCGTTCAGCAAGGGAATGAAAAGGAGCTGGAGCTGCTACTAAAAAGCGATACCATCTGGCGATGCGGGGAGTGCCTTTCGTGTAAAACACGCTGCCCAAGGGAAAATGTTCCTGGTTATATCATTCAAGCATTACGGGCATTATCAGTTGAAACGGGTTTTTTTATCGAAAGCAAGCAGGGACAGAAGCAGCTAGCTATTAAACGAACGGTTGGCGACCACATTCTGCAATACGGGTATTGCGTTTATATCGACGAAGTGAATACTGATATGTACCCCGAGCAAGGTCCTGTATGGGATTGGCTTAGGGAAAACAAGGAAAGTGTAATGAACAGACTTGGTGCTAGCTACAAAAAGGATCAAAGTGGAACTTTACGCCAAACTTCGAACGAATCGCTCAATGACCTTAAAAAAATATTCGACGAAACAGGCGCAACAGAACGTTTCGATAAAATTGAAGAGTATAGCCGCTTGAATGCCATAAAAATGGATATTCCTTTTAGTAAAGGCAATGACGAGTATTTTAAAAAGATGTACGAAGAATAGTTTAATTAGGAGCACGATGAAAGAAAAGATTAGAAACCAAGCCTGGGAGGACTATCAGAAAGATATTGCTGATGACAACTACTATTTTGCTCGAAGCTGTATTCGGCAGAATTTTTTCCCCGCTGCCGAAGAGCTATTTCTGAAAATCATTGCCAAAGAGTTGGGTAAAAATATTTTTGATGATGCTCAGCAGACCACATGTACAGGAATTGCATATCACTCTGGTATTATTCCATTCGAAACCACTTCAACTGTTGTTGCTCGCCAGTTCTCATTGATGAACGAAGCTGGATACGAGAACTTCGTATGTTCGTGTGTCACCTCTTTTGGCATTTATAGCGAGGTGCTTGAAACCTGGAAGCATTTCCCTGAAAAGGAAAAAGAGGCTCGCGAAGCCTTACTGAGAGCCACTGGAAAAACATTTAAAATACCCAAAAACCTTGTACATACAAGCGATTTGATATATAAGTTCCGCAAAGAAATATCGGAAAAAGCTTTACTCCAATTAACAAATCAGCAAGCTGGATTACCATTAAAGGTGGTTGATCACATTGGTTGTCATTACGCAAAGATTTTTCCTGAAAAGGGGATTGGGGGAGCTGAATTTCCCTATGTGCTTGCAGGTATGATCGATGAGTGGGGCGGTAGTCAGGTCGATTATCCTGAACGTCGTCATTGTTGTGGCTTTGGTTTTAGGCAGTATCTTCTTAAATCGAATAGGGGGTATTCGCTCAGCAATTCGAAGATGAAGTTTGACTCTATGCAACCCTATCACCCCGATTTAATTATTGCCAACTGCCCGGGTTGTACCTTCTTCCTCGATCGTTGGCAGTATGTTATTAGTGAAATGGAGGGAAAAACCTATGGCGAAAATGGCTATGGTATCCCAGTTCTTACCTATGAAGAATTAGCTGGGCTTTTATTGGGCTACAACCCTTGGGATATTGGTTTACAGGTGCATCAAGTAGCTGTTGAACCATTACTCGATAAATTGGGCATTAAGTATAATCCTGATGAAAAGTATAAAGGATTAAATGGACAAGATTTAGGTAAACCCGAAATGCCTAGCATCCTAAAGTGCCATTAAGGTAAATAGTGATAATCCTAAACTCTATGAAATGCAAACAAAAAGAAATCGGCTGTTAAAAATAAAACCACTTTTTCTTTACTTGGTTCTTGCCCTATTCTTAGCATCTCCAATTTTAAGCTCTTGCTCTAAAAGTTTAAATAGAAGTACAGAGGTTAAAAAGAAGAAACCGAAAACTAAGTGCAAGTGTACCAAACGAAATACAAAATGGTGATGATATTTTATTGATAACCTTTGAATTAGTTTTTGTAATAGCTAATTAACAGAGATTGAGTGATAGGCTTTTTATACGGATATAATTTGCAATTGTCTGGTAATTAATAATATATGATTTGTATTGACCATTATAGTATTGATGTTTTGATTGCAACTAAAAATTGCTAATTGCTAAATGATGCTTAGATGAAAATAGTTACTTTAATTGAAAACTACGTTTCAGAAGAGGGCTTGTTTGCCGAACATGGCTTGTCATTTTATATTGAAACGGACAAACAAAATTCTATTCGACACTGGGCAAACAGGGTTATTTATTCAAAATGCCAAGAAACTAGAAATGAATATAAATGAAGTTAATAACCTTGTATTATCACATGGACATTACGACCATACAGGAGGGTTGAATCCATTTCTAGAAAACAACAGCAGGGCAAAAGTGTACGCCAAACAGAATATCTTTATTCCTAAATACAGTGGTAAAAAACGCTTTGTCGGAACTAAATACAACGAAGAACTTCTCAAGAACAGGATGGTTTATGTGGATGCCATTACCGAAATAGCAGAGAATGTTTTTATAATGCCTGATATTACTATACATAATTCCATTGATACCAATTTTAAGGGGTTTAGCAAAAAAGTGGAAAATGATTTTTTCCCTGATGAGTTTGACGATGAACTTTATTTAGTTATTAAACACCATGATAAAATTAGCAAAATATAAATTTAATGAAGTCTCATAGGGACGAAATAGAATTTTAGTCGGTTACTAGTGAAATTTAATCACTAGTGTCCACTATAAATTAAAATACGTTCTTTGAAATCATTGTAAAATCTATACTTGTAGCGTTTTTTGGTTACGTGTCGATTTGAAATGCTTAATTCGTGAAAATGATATTCCATGAATCA
>Ga0209287_10000018_pt1 | contig 115928 bp, 176 predicted proteins | sample PPLLak3cmMay2015_2_FD_187255 | JGI IMG/M metagenome (GOLD analysis project Ga0209287, IMG submission 187255) | Freshwater sediment microbial communities from Prairie Pothole Lake near Jamestown, North Dakota, USA - PPLs Lake P8 Core (1) Depth... | ecosystem: Environmental > Aquatic >... | reverse complement strand
TCTTGACGAAAGTCCGGATAAAAAAATCGAAAAGGTTTTGAATGCTAATGGATATGAAATCGAAAATTGGGAATCCGGACTTGCCAAGAAAACTGGTACAGACAAAAACTTCATCAAGATCGGTAAACTCCTACAACGTTTAGATCCTACTTTAAAGAAAACTTTCGACTTAATGAAGGATAAAACTTCAAAAATGTTATCCCATACGGATAAAAAATTGCTGGTAGTTATATCCAGACATCCATACGACATTGCAGGCATGAGTACAGATAGAGAATGGAGAAGTTGTACTGAATTAGATAAAAAGACTGGTAAAAGCATTGAAGTTCAAGGTAAAAACATCGAAAAATACATTAAAAATAATGCTTTAATTTCGTATTTGATTAAAGCCGATGATAAAAATATCAATGCTCCAATCGGTCGTATAATAATTTATCCGTACACCAATGTTTATGACCCCAAGGATCAATTTTTAGTTATGTCTGAAAGAGGTTATGGTAAAATAACCGTTAATATGAAATCAATAATACAAAATTGGTTAAATCAAAAGCAAGGTAAAAAATTAGAAGGTTCATTTGAAGCTAATTTTTATAGTGATGATAATCCACAAATAATTAATTTTTTCGATAAAAGCAAATACAATGATATTGTAAAAAATCCATCCAAATATGGTATAAAACAGTTAAAAAACATAGAAGATCTTAAAGCTGAATCTACTTGGTTTTTTGACGGTATTTTAGACAAATCAATAAAAGTAAAAGATGTTGTTATTGAATTTGATGATATCAATGATTTAATTTTTAGAAGTGGTACCTGGCACAGTGGTATCTGGCATGGTGGCGTTTGGAAAACCGGGACTTGGGAAGATGGTATATGGACAAGTGGAATTTGGGAAAAGGGAATGTGGAAAAATGGTACTTGGGAAACCGGTACTTGGTTTAATGGAACCTGGAAAAATGGGACATGGGAAGGTGGAATTTGGAATAATGGTACTTGGAAAGGCGGAACATGGTATAATGGTACTTGGTTTAATGGAATATGGTTTAATGGAACGTGGAGAGATGGAACGTGGAGAGGTGGAATTTGGGAAAAAGGAACTTGGCATGATGGAGTATGGTTTGATGGAATGTGGAAAAGTGGAGTTTGGAAAGGTGGAACTTGGTATACTGGAAAAGATAAAAATTTTAATAATTACAAAATAGCTCCGAATAATTGGGTTTAACTATGAAAAGATTTAAAGATTTCTTAGCAGAAGGTTTTAGTAATTACAAAGGAACTTTACTGCAAGATGTAATGGCAGAAGTTAAACCACAACTTGATAAAATATTTCCTATTGGTAACTATACTTTTAAAAAAATATATGACGATGGTAATGAAAAAATTAGTATAAATGTCAAAATTAAATTTGGCAAACGGTATGTGACCCAATGTACTAACAACGAAGATAAGACAATAGAAAATATGAGAACGCTCAAATGGATTATTACTATCAATACCAATCTTTGGGAAGAAGGCACAAAAGAAAAAGCTCTCGCAACATTAGCACATGAAATAACTCATATGTCACAGTGGCTTAACAAATCATTGAAATATGATTGGAATTTAGATAAAAAAAATATGGAAAATTTAAAATCTCAAAATCTAATTAATAAAAGATTGAAATTATCATCATTTTATTGGAAAAATCATAGTAGTCGTTTAACTGAAAAAGAAGCATCATTAATTGAATTTTTTGAAATACTAAAAAATAAATCTTATAGTATTTTAGATAGTATTTATCTTAGAAATCGAAAACCATACTTAGATGGTTTCGATAATAAAACAGTTTTGAGAAAAGCCGCTGCATTTGGATTGACAAATACAGATATCAAAGAATTTATTAGTTATGCTAAAAGTAAGTATAATCCAATAATAGAAAAATCTATAATTGATTTTAATCAACGAAAAGAATACTTATATTTTAATGTTTTTCTACTAATAGTATACAAAATGTTTAATTTTGGAAAAAAATTAATTGAAAAATTAAAACGAAGTGTAGAGAGTGATATTGATAACCAAAAAATAAATGATTCAAAATACAATCCACAACAAATTTTGCTACAAATTGATGAATATTTAGATAATATAACGAGGGACTAAAAATGAAAGGCAAAAATATTTTTTTAGAAACTACGGAATCTGGAGATGTACAAACAAAAGAATCTCCTGTTGGTGGTATGTTTAAAAGAAGACCAGAGAAAAAAATAGCAAGATACAGTAAAAAATTCAAACAATTAACTTATTTCTATAAAGAGGATCAAGTTAGATCAGTTGAATGTTCCACCAAAGAAAAAGCTAATTGGATTATTTCAATTTCCGGAATTGATCAACATTTGGTGATTGAATGAATATAAATACAAAATGGAAAAATTAAATGGCTAGATCACAATTTTTATCAGTGTTGATTAATCGTTTTATTCCGGAATACCTTAGAGAAGAATATCCGAAGTTCAAAGCATTTATTCAATACTATTTAGAGTGGCTAGACACAACCGGAAATCCATACCAATTGATTAGAGACTTTCTACATTTTCTTGACATTGATCAAATCGACAGTGTAAACGAAGCTGATATTTTGGAACAATATACAAAACAATATTTGGCTCAATTTCCTTTGTATCGAATTCAAGAAATCGATGTAAAACTGTTGATCAAACATGCCAAAGATTTTTATGCTATAAAAGGAACACAAAAAAGTTATGAATTTCTGTTTCAGATAATGAACCATGTGGGTTCATTTTCGTTTTATTATCCTGAACAGAATATCATGACATATTCCAATAAAAATCACGTATATAGTGGAAGTTCAAAATATCATGACAATGAATATTATGCCTACTACGTCTACGAAATTAGATCTGATGTATTCGGATATACGGAATTACAAGATATTTGTGAAGCGCTTTTACATCCAACTGGTTGTAAAATTTTCTATTTACGCATAATAAATGATCTCCACATAGATGAATATGTAGCTGCTTTATCTGATTTTGATATGTGGTATGCACCAAATTATTGTGAAGAATGGGCTTTACATAGAACAATTGATGCTGCTTTAGGCAATTTACAATTTGATAATTACCAATCAAATTTGATTGTTGGGTTATGGGATTTTAGTGATGTAGAAAATGGTTTTACATTTTGGGACATGGCCACAGCATCAGGAAATACAAATCAATTCATGTGGCAACGAGATGTGAAATTAACTCTGGTCTAGGGTATATGAAATATAAATAAAATCAAGGAGTTAAAATGAAAACATTTAAAGAATTTTTAATACAAGAAGAGCAAAAAACAGAAAAAGAAAAACAAGAACCAAAAAGTGAAATCCAAGATCGTTTAAAGAAATTTATTGTAAATCACACATACGCTGAAATCAAAAAGAAATTTTCGAATATTAAAAATTTGAGTGTTCATTTACAAGAACTTAAAACCAAAGGCGATTTAATGTACAATCAATTAGAGGGTAAGTGGAAGAAAAAAAGATATTTTGATATTACTGAAAAAATAGATCAGTTGGGATTGCTAAATAAGAAGAAAGAAAAACAAGATAATAGATATTTTGATATTACTAAAAAAATAGATCAGTTTGATATTACTAAAAAAATAGATCATTTGAGATTGCTAAATAAGGAGAAAGAAAAACAAGAACCAAAAAGTGAAAATGAAATCCAAGATCGTTTAAAGAAATTTATTGTAAATCACACATACGCTGAAATTAAAAAGCAATTTTCGAATATTAAAAATTTGAGTGATCATTTACGGACACTTAAAGCCAAAGGTGATTTGACGTACAATCAAATAGAAGGTAAGTGGAAGAAAAAATGAGCAGCATTTTAACATTAAAAAACAGAGTTTGGCGAGCTTATGACTTTAAACAACAATCTAATTTATATCTAGCCATCGGTAGAACAACTCCTTGGACTGACGAAAACAATCCTGATGTTCCAGTGGCATCACAAACTGAAGTAGAGGAACTACAATTTATAAAAAAGATTGTTTCCAAGTATTTGATCGTTCCAGATAGCACAGGTGAAATCGAAGTTAGTGGCGTTATATATCGAGCTATTTTAGATGATGATATTTATACGGATTTGCCGACAATGGTATATCTGGTTACAAATATTTACTACAATGATTTCTGTCCAACTTCAGTAACATTTAGGCAAATTGGGGTTCTATCGAATCCTAGTGGTGCTGGTGGCGTGGTGTTGACTGGGTTATCATATTTACCAGCAAGTGTAGTTGATCAAGGAATTCTACATTATGTAAACAACAGAACTCCAGTAACAAGATCGAATGTTCAAACTGAACAATTTGGGATTATTATTGCATTTTAGGAGTAAAAATGGCAATTGATTTAAATATTTATCCTTATTACGATGATGCCGAAGCTCAGTGGGCAAAAGACTATAAACAAGTTTTATGTGTACCTGGGAGAGCACCACAGAGCCGAGAAATTACTCAATTGCAGAGTTTTCAGAACATTCAACTAAAAAAGAATTTTGATACATTGTACAAAAATGGAAGTGTTGTTGATGGTATTGATTTGGCAGTAGTTGGAACCACGGCCAGTATAACAGCTGGTAGTTATTACTACAATGGCAGAATAATTGAAATTCCAGAACAAAATATTACAGTTTTAGCTAGCGGTACAGAAAATGTAGGAATCTATATAAAAGAAGAATTTGTTACAGAAGCCGATGATAGTACTTTAGTTGATCCTGCCAGCGGACATACGAATTATGGGTTAGCTGGATCTCATAGATTGAAAATAACTGGACATTTAGTTAAAGTCATTGATGTTCCTAGTGTTAAAATAACATTACCAGAAACACAAAAATATTCTGATGAAGACGGAGTAAAAACACTTTGGAATCTACTTGATGGTATCGTCCAAAACTATATACGAAGACCAGATTATTCAAAACTATCAGAAACTCTAGCTCAAAGAACCTATGACGAAAGCGGAAACTATTTAGTTGAAGGTATGAAATTAACCGTTGAACAAGCTCCGGTTCCAGAAGGGGAAGACCCAAGTATTTATGATAATCCTTACGTTAATGTTTGTGTTGGACCTGGAATTTGCTATGTCAAGGGATTTGATAACAGATTTATTGTACCCAAAAAAATAGCTATAAGTAGGGCCTTGACAACAATTGCTTATGCAAATGAACCACATACGTATGCTACTGGAACTGATGATTATTTGTTATTCAAACCATATGTAGTAACTGATGAAAGCGTTCATTTGATTAACATAACCGCAATTGTTCGGGTTTCATCAATGGCAGTTACCAGAGGAACGGGTAACTATGATTCATTCATCAATATTTATGGAACAACATATACTAGCATAAATGCAATTGAAAGTATTCCTGGATATACACAAGGAGTTGATTACGAACTTGAATCTGATATGATTCACTGGATTGGAGCTAAACCAGGAACCGGAGTTACCTATTATGTAACTTTTACTTATTATAAAAATTTAGTTCGTGATACAGATTTTACAATTGTTGAAGACTCCGATCAATCAGATATGTACAATGTTCATATCACAAATACTGGAGATATTCCAGTAAATACAACAACGATGTTGGTTGATTATTACACATATTTAGCCAGAACAGATTTGTTTAGCATAGACAAATTTGGAGCTGTTATTCAAAAAGAAGGTATTCCAACTACTTACGATAAGACGTTAATTCCCCCATTCAACGAAGAACTTCTTCCTCTAGGGTGGATAAAATTTAAACCGGGAAAGGATCATACAGATGTAATTATTCAAGAGTACAATTTCAAAAGAACAACAATGCGGGATTTACATTATATGAAGGCCCGTATAAATCAATTGGAAACAAATATCGCAGCTCTGGCTTTAGAAGGGGAAGTTAAAGAAGGAGAATTATCAACAACATTGAGTGGACTCTTAGTAGATCCATTCAATACAATGTACAAGGCAAATCTTCAAAATCCAGACTATTATTGTGCCATGAATTTAATTGATCAGACTCTTTCAATGGTTAGTTATGAACGAGATTATGAATATGATCGTAGTAATGATACGCGAACCAATATAACTGTTTATACAAATGAAATTGGCAGAGAAAAAGTTTTGACTTTAGAAAAAACTTCCGATGTTGTATTTTTTACAAATACTCTGAAATCTGAAACAATGAATTTGAATCCCTTTGGAGTCATAACTAAAAAACCATTTACGTCTATGAGTCCTGACCGAGATTTTTATATTGACTATGTAGTTACTGAAAAAACCATAATAGAAAATGAAGTCAGAAATACAATAACAAAAACAAATTGGATTAACTGGAGTAAGCCTTCGAAATCATCATACGATGATACCCCTAATGCTTATGTTTCCGAAGTTATGAACCAAATCGATAATAAAGTTTCTACCGAAAAGGTTGAAATCGGAGAAAATATAGATACTTTCGTTAGACCTCAAACCATAACGGTTCATGGTAAAAACTTTAGTCCAGGTGCATATGTTGCCTGTGTCTTTGGTGGTATTGCAGCCAAAATGTTGGCTATAAGTCCATATCGAAACGAAACCTCCGGGGGACAGCCAACAGGAAGAATTGCTGTTGCTGCTGATGGATCTTTTAAAGCCACCTTTACTATTCCGAGTGGAGTTAGATCGGGTGATATTGAAACCAGATTTATTGATAGTGATGATTTGGAATTCATTGCTATTTTTAAAGCCAAAGGGATTAAAAAGTTTATTGAGAATCGAACAGTTGTTACAAATGTATTTGATAAAATTACTGATCAATACAATTATAAACAACCAAGCAAAGAATCAGCCATGAGAGAAACCCCACCAGTACAAGGAATTTTTGATACCGTAAATATGAATCCAAATCCCCCATCGTTGACCCCAACCCCTTCAACCCCCATGTCTTGGTCAGTAAATAAACGAGATGAAAATGGAGATATTTTAGTTGATCCAATTGCCCAAAGTTTTCTGTTTAGAACAGATAAAATTATAACAGCGTTTGATTTATATTTTGGGACAAAAGCCGATGATTTACCTAAACCTGTTACAGAAGATGAACTATATAATTATACCGCATTTTCTCCTATTGAACCAGTTTTAATCAAAATTGGGCTATTAAAAAATGGGTTTCCAGATGCCGAAAATTTGATTCATGTACAAGAACTTTATCCTGAAAATATTACAACGAGTCTTTATGGAACAACCCCAACGAGAATTACATTAACACGACCAATATTCATTCCTGCAATGCAACAGTTTTATATTTCAGTTGGGTCAAAAAGTCATGAATATACAGTTTTCGTTTCACAACTAGGTGACGTTGATTTGGACTCCGGGAATGTGATTTCCGAAAATCCATATTTGGATGGAGTATTATTTGCTTCATCTAATGGAGTTACCTGGAACGCTTTACAAGATAAAGATTTGGCTATTGTATTATACGAAGGTACATTTGCGACAACTGGTAGTTTTATTTTAGAAAATATTACATTTCCAAAAGTTGCTGATGATACTCATTATGCCTTTGATTGTTTTGGAAGATTTTTATTCATGAATGAGTTTATTGAAACCCCCAATTCAGGAATTCAATACTATTATAGCATTGATGCGGGTACTACCTGGAAACCATTCAATATTCACGAAGAAGTCAACCTAAGACTACAAGGTACTCAATTACAAATAAAAGCTGAACTAACTGGTAACGGGGCAACAACTCCTATAGTAAACATTGAAACAAATTTGATTTTCTACAGGTATGACATAGCATCTACAAATCAATACATTACCAAACTAACAGAAGATGTTCCGGCTTATAATAACGTAAAATTAGTCCTTGATGAATTTACTGAAAGTGGAACTTCTATTATCAGAGAATTTTGTATAGACAACAATTTAACTTGGTTTCGATTAGTTAATGATGCCATAGACAATGTCGATATTGGTGGTGGGTTTTACAAAAAAACTTATGAGTTCGATTTCATGTTGTTACAAAAACTTGACCTTGAAACTGCGGGGGCGGCAATTACTTTTGCAATTGGTGACAATGTACATAACATCGATGATTCAGCGACAGGAAAAATTGTAGCTATCGATTCAATAACGAATTCAGTATATGTATTATTGACCGATGATATAGTCGCCAGATTTAGTGATACGGATGTTGTTGATAATGATGTTGTAAGCGACGATGTTGGGATAGTCACTGATTATACTAGTGAACCTGCCTGGCCAGTTATGTTTACTGCCAAATTTGTTTTAGAATCAACGCTTTTGTGGAAAAGTCCAGTTGTTATGAACAGTAGATGGGCATTTCGTGCATTATAGGAGGCATAATGAGTTTTATAAGAAACAATAAGTCAGGGGCATTAATAAATCGAAGATCCAAGGATGAAAAAACTAGACTAACTGATCACCGAGAACAAAAAAAATTAAAAGAAAAATTAACAGCTCTTGAAATGGAGAACAAAATGTTAAAAGTAGAAAATGATATAAAATTAAATTGTTTTTCTGAAACACAAGAACTTCAAATTCAGACCATACAAACCTTACATGATGAAAATAAAAAAATGAAAAAAGAAATGTTAGAGTTAAAAAAGCTAGTAAAAAATCTTTCAAAAAGAATGAAACCAAAAAAAGATAAAATCGAATTGTTGGAGGAATAAATGGATACCGCTTTAATTGCTCCTGATGGGCCATTTTCAGATGCTAGAACACAATTAAATGCTTTGATAACGGAATTAAGTAATTTTAGCGTTGATATAACCGTACAGGATTATACGTTTCATTATAATCTAAATATTGTTGATGACTTATTTTTTAGCAATGATTCTCTAATTCGTTGGGATAGAAGTGCAGATCCAGATGCTTGTTTAAAATTCGATGAAAGTGATGATTTACTTAAATTTGGATTTTATGGCGGTTCATTTACCGGGATTAGTTTGGTTGGCCACAATCACGATGATCGATATTTTACCGAAACTGAGATTACAACAAATTATTATACAAATATAGCAGTTGATGTCTTACTAACAGATTATTTCCTTTTGGATGGAACCAGGGCTTTACAAGGAAATCTAATGTTAGATGGTTACTGGATTAGCGATGATGGCGGTGATGAGGGGATTCGTGTGGATAGTGACGGCGAAGTTGAAATATCAGATCATATCAGGGCTTCAACAACAAAATATCGCAGATACTATCATATACCAATGACGGCGGCTAATGCCGTTGGTGGTGGTGCAACTTGGGTAAGTCCTAACGCAAATCATATTGGTGGATGGGGAGTTACACTTGCTGCTCATTTGCTAACCTTCGAAGCTGATGTGCACGCCGATTGGGATGCCGCTAGTGATATCATAGTAGAAATTTATTTTGTTCTAAACGCTTCAGGATCCAATAATGATACAGTTGATTTAAAATTGGTTGCGTATTATAATGGTATCGGTGAAACTTCATGTAAAACCCAAACTGTAGAAGTTCCAACTATAACTACCGGAACGCAATATAAAGTATACAAAGCTGAATTTGTTCTTGACTATGACTTAGCTGGGAATGTCATAGAAGTGGGTGATAAAATTGGGTTTTTATTGAATTTAGAAGTTGATACCAGCGAAATTGATGATATCATTATTACAAGTGGATCTTTTTCATATAATACTTCACATGTAGGAATAGAAGATGGAGATATATAAGGAGAAAAATGAAAGGAAAGGAAATTTTTCTGTATGAAGGAATAGTATTAATTGACTCTAAAAGAATTTTAGAACTCGTTAATATTTTTGAAAGGGTTTCATCTAAATTGGTTGGTAAATTTTTACCAACCGAAAAAATAATTAAAATTTTAAACTCTAGTTTTTCTTCACATGGTGTTAAATTTATGGAAACATCAGAAGGAGTTACTTCCGTAACTGAATGTTTTATCGTTCGTGCAACTTTAATGAGTTCAAGAACAATAATTATTTTTTATAGGTCAAATGGATTCGAAAAAAACTTTGTTTCATTATCGACTTACCAAAAATTTGTAAATCAAATCAAAGAATTGGTTTCCCATGAAAGTATTCATATACAACAACTCAATAAAGCAAAAATTGGCTTAGGTTTTGATACCTTCGATTTCAAAGAATGGCTTAACAAAAAACTTGAACAATACCATAACAAAAATTTATACGAAGAAATCCCGGAGGAAATCAGGGCTTATGCCGCTGAGTATATAGAGTATCTAAAAAATAGGGGATTAGCAAAACAACAAATTTTAGATAAAATAAGAAAATATCGAAGCGATCCCGAAGTTAGTGAAAAATTTAGTCGCTACAGTTATCAAAGCGAAATCGGTAATAGAAAAGTTTATCAACAATTCATTAAATTCCTATATCTTTATGCGAATCAATCTTAAGTTTTTAAAATGGTTATTATATAATTTTAATATAAATCATTAAACAAAAGGAGTTTGTAATGACGAAAGAAATTTCAAAGATTCAAAAGTTTTTACCTGCCCAGATTGTTACATTGGAAGAATTGATTTTATCCGAAAGTACAATTCAAAAGATTTTTACTTCAAATGAATTGAAACCAAAAGAAATTTATCGCATCGGAAAAATCAGTGCGAAAATCCTTGCAGAAATCAAACATTATCGAGTTGCGATGCAACGTTTAATCCGTAAGTACGGAGAAGAACGAACACAAAAAGGAAAAGATGGGGAAGTTGTCAAGACTGGTATTTGGGATGTTAAATCCACAATGGATGATAAATATTCGGAGGAAAAAGAACAGTTGGATTCTATTAATACTGAAGTTGAATTCACAATTAATCTATCAGCTCTGATTCCTTTGTTTCAAAAAAAGCTGCTTACTATTGCTGATATTGGAAACATTTCGAGATTCATTTACGAAGATGTTGATCTCAATGAGTTGGACAAACTAGACTTTTTAGAAGAATCAAAGGAACCAAAAGAAACAAAAGAAACAAAATGACAAATGAATGTTTCAAAATAGACGAAGCCTTTTTAATCAAATTAGGAAACATAATTTGTTTAACTGATTTGTATCTAAAAAATCAGATCCCCAGACATATTTTGGATGCTGCTATTGCAAGTTATGAAATCCAAGATTGGTTAAAACTATTGGAGAAAAATGGATTTATAGCCAACAGAACTCCGCGAATTGTTTTATAAATAATTAGTGGAGGTATACAATGGGTACAATAGTCAAGTTTTTCTCATTTATGAAATCTCTTGACATTTATGCAATTACTGTATTTTTGTTTTCGACTCTTGTGTTTACTGAAATTGTCAAGATTTTAACTGTTAGTAAAGTTTCGGATATAAAAGTAAATCGAAAACAAAAACAAAAAAAGAGATTTATTGAGTGGATCAAAACTTCACATCTGTTTTCGTTGATTCTCAGTTGGTTAATTGGAATCCTATGTTTTTTAACGATTACAAAGTTGACCAAAAAACCAATTACCGAGTCTTGTATACTTCAGTATACATTCTGGATGGTATTGTTGAATGGCGGATATAAAGTAGTTCGTGAGCTCTATAAAAAAATAAAAAACATAACATGATTTCAAAAAAAATTTTTGATTTCTTTAATGATCGAGAATTTCGCCTATACAAAGGCATAGGAAAGGAATTCTGTAATTTTTATGGAGTCAAAATCTTTTTTATACCAAAACAAAGTTCAGAAAATCTTGACTTTATGTTTGGAGAAGACATTCTTGAAAGTTTCCCCACAAAATACGAAGTACGAGGATATTTAATTTCAAATCTGAAATTTAATGGCGAAGGTGATAATTTTGGTATGTTTGGGTTAGAATTTCGTGACGAATTAGAAATAGCGGTATCACGAGAAGATTTTATTACCAATGGTAACATTGATTCATCAAAACAAATTGAACATATAATTGGTGATCTTTTGTACTTACCATGGCAACATGAACATGGAATGTATGAAATCACTAGAATCAATTTAGAACCAAGTTTTTACCATTTGGGCAAATTAGATTTAATGGAAATTGGAGCTAAAGCCTGGGTTTATAGCCACGAAGATGTTCCAACAACACTTGAAACCGCGAGCTTTACTAATATTGAAACAACAAAAGATCACTTGGATGATAGTGAAGATCTCGAAACTGAAATTGTACAAGATGATGTAATTGATGACTCTGAAACGGACCCATTTGGATGAAACAAATAATACATGTTGTAATTGATGGTATAGAGTTTCATACACTTGAAACACTAAATAAATTAGCAGCCAAATGGAATGTTGAAATCAATGATTTGATTATTCAAGCCATTGATTGTTTTTTAAAAAACGTAGAAGAAAATATAAATAAAAATCAGGAATAACAACATGAAAACATTTAAAGAGTTTGTTAATGAAAATACAACAGCAGATTTTATTAAAAAATATTCGACACCATGGGATCCCAAAAATAAAGTTTCAAAAAAAGATTGGATTACTGGTTCGTGGAAAGATGGTTCCACAAAAAACATACAAGGTAAAGATATTTTTGATTATGATGCCCAACTTAAGAAACTTCGAATTCAGCAAAAAGAATTTGAAACCAATTTGAGTAGATACAGAATGCAAGCATCCACACCAGGAGTATCCAAAAAAACTAAAGAATCTCTTAAACACCAAATCAAAGTTGTTAAAGACAAATTGATTTGGAATCAGGAATCACAAAAAGAATTGAAAGATACATTTAAAAAACAAAAAGGAGATTTAAAATGAAAACAATTAAAGATCTTTTTGAAGAAATCGCAAAGAAAGACAAAAAAAATGAAGAATCAGAAGAAGAGGAAGAGGGGAAATCAGAAGAAGAAGAAGAGGATGAAGATGAAGATGAAAATAAAGAAGAGGATAATAAAAAAAGGAAAAAATAATGCCATCATATCAATTTGAATGCCCAAATTGTGGTTTCGTGGACGATTTCTACAGTAAAAAAATTATTGACTCAAATGAGCGAACTTGTCCTAAATGTCAATTTGCGATGAGTATAGTTTTATTCGCTCCAATGTCAATGAAAATTGATACCAAAGGCACTTACATTCTCCATCGTGGATGGAACAATGAAAAGCCTGAACATAATTTGGCGATAAAAAAGAGACAAGAAAAAAATGGGTGATTTTTTTACTCATAATATACTGCGAAAATACGTAGCCGGATTTGGATCTCTGTTTAAAGACTATACAGTAAGACGTTATGATACTAATAATGTTTTACAAAAAAATATTGAAATTCCGTTAACAATTGGAACAAAAAAAAAATTTTATTATCTATTAAAACAGTACTCCGATGATCCCAGAGTTGTTGGGATAATGATTCCAAGAATCACATATATTCTAACTGATTGTGTTAGACAGCCACAAAGGCAACGAAATGCGATTAACAAATATCTCCAAACTTCAGCACTTAGTGGTTATGATAGTTCATTATTGAGTGTATTTGAACCGGTTCCTTATGATTTGACTTTTGAGGTATCTATTTGGGCAAAAACCTACCATGACATGTATCAAATTGTTGAGCAAATTTTACCTGAATACAAACCTCAGAAATCAATAGCAATTAATTTATTACCAACTGTTTTCAAAACAAATAGCTTTGATACCAATGTAGTTCTTGTTGGTTCAAAGCCAGATTTTCAAAATGATCTAAAAAACGAAACTGGAAGTGTTCAAACCATAATCTGGAATTTGACATATAACGTTGAGGCTTGGCTATTTCCTAGAATATCGGATACGAGTGTTATTAAAAAAGTATATACAAATATTTTTGATTACAATGAAAATCTATCCGAAGTTCCAACTGATCCTATGGTTGAAATTGACCAGTTTGTAGATCCTATAGAAAGTCATGAAGATGATGAATATATGATAAAATTGATTCAAACAAGTTCGGAGGGTACTGTCGAAAAAATGTTAAATAAAGACGAATAGGAGACTAAAATGAAAGGCAAAGAAGTATTTCAACCAGAAACTAAATTTGATGAAACAAAATTAAAAAAGGTTATTTCGGATGCTCTTAATAAATATGATGAAAAACATGGACGAAATTGGTCAAACACATATCTTGGAATTATTAATTTTGTCATAGAATTGAAAAAACAAAAAATCATATGATTTTGACTTATAGTCTCAATGAGTTTCGTAACGAAATCTGGTGGGAAAACAAAGGCATTGCTTTGATAGGAAGAAGCCCTAGCGGAAATTCAAAATTTCTAGGTTGGAAATACAATCATCATTCCACAAATGTTTTTTGTATGAATGACACTAGAATCAATTATATGGATTGCGAGTTCACAATAATTCTGGAATCTCATTTCAAAGATTGGTTTGATTCACCAATTTTGGAAAATCAAAAAATTGCTGTTATAAAATCAGCTGAAATATATGGTCATCGAAAACTTAATCTTGTAACTGGATGTACCCCATCTTTATTTTTATCATACCTCTTACGATATGTGGATAAATACAAACCCATTATTTACTTACAGGGATTTGGTATGGATGAAACCCATAATTCCACAACAAAACAAATTTATGAGTGGGAACATCAATTTAAAGCATTTTCCGAGGTTCGTAATATTGCAATCAAAAATGGAATTGAGCTTCGTCTGGTTACCCATTCAGAAAGACTTGAAAAAATCATCAATTACAAGTTACCAGACAGTATAGATATTATCAAAAATTGATAAAGTTTTTCTTTGATTTCAATTATAATTAAATATTATGGAAAAGAAAATAAAATTTAGTTTTAATCATGAGGCTGCTGGTGCAAATCAAATTGGAAAAGCTTTGGGAATCAAAGTTGAGCAGTTTTTAAATCTAGAAAATTTTTTACACAAATATATAAATGATTTAATCAATATGGTTTCAAAAGAAAGACTTTTAACTTCCGAAGCAATTGAAGTAATCTTCAAAAGTCTGGTAAAACCACATAACAAAGAAGAGATGTCAATTCTCTTTTTTTTATTGTTTAAACAGTACTTTTTAACGATACAAAATAATGACAAATTACAAGACGAAAATATGAGGATGTGTTCAATACATTCTACCGTAGAAATGTGTAAGAAATGTCAAAATCTTAGTTGTGTTTATCGGCATGATAATACAAGAGAAAACTAAAGGAGAAACAAAAATGTCCGTAAAAGTTGTAATTTTGATTACCGGTGAGATGTTGATTGGTAAGCAAGTAGGAGAGCTAAAATTCGAAAAATTGATGTCGTGTCTTTTTCAAGAAGTCAAAGGTCCAACGGGTCCGCAAATTAGTTTGGGGTTACAACCTTGGAAACTTGGGGTTTCGTCTAGTCCTATCGAAATCAAAGAACACGCTATCGCGGCTATTACTGATCCATCCCCAACTTTAGAAAAAACATATTTGGAACATACCTCATCTATTATGATTGCAAATCAAATGCCTTCGAAAAAATAAAACAAAATAAAAATTTTTATTGATTTTTTGCCAAATCTATATTATAATATATATATGAAAGGAGTTAATAATATGAAAAAGTTGGGAAAGAGAAATTACGCTCTTATCAGTAATGCGGTTAGAATCTTTGGGACGTACAATCCCAAGATTCTTGGGTATTTCAAAGAAAAATTGTTGAGTTCTCAAGTCGAAGAAATTGAAAAATTTTTGACTTGGATTCATGCAAATCCTTACCTAAGGAGTTTGAATAAGTACATTTACGAAGATATTTTTGCGGATTTCAAAGATTCTCAGATAGGAGATTAGCTAATGAAGAAGTTGGGAGAAAGAAATTATTTAATTCTTAGTGGTGCAATTGCTAACCAAGGAACTTTTAATCCTCAAGAAGTTCTGTCTTATTGTGAAGAATTACTTGAATGTTCTCAAGTCGAAGAAATTGAAAAATTTCTAACTTGGGTATACACAAACAATAAATTTTTTGGCCGCAAAAATTACGAAGATGTTTTTGCGGATTTCAAAGATTCTCAGATAGGAGATAACTAATGACAATAACCGTTAATTCCTTTGATGAATGGTTTGAAGCAATTGAAGAATGTGTTAAAAGAGGATTGACCTTTCACGCTTATTATCAAAAAGGTGAGGGCTATACCATCGAATTTCTTGGAGGATATTGAAATGGAAAAACATGATATTTTAAGTGCTATTAAATATACTTTTAAAGAAACTGAACGAAAACACCCAGATGATGTAAAAAGCTTTCGTGAGTATGCTAAAGGACATGATGATGCAGTAAAATTGTTGGCTTCACTTCTTGGGGTTGAAAAAGAATTTCAAGATTGGGTAAAAAAATATATGGGGCGCTAATCATGTTGTTTACAATTCTTTTTTGTGGGTTGGTTATCTGGTGTAGTTCAGCGGTTTTTTATCCTGAAAGGTGGGAAAATTAATGAACTTAGATATGTCATTTATCCCGGATGGAAAATCTGGTGATTGGAGTGTTGAGACATTTAGTGTTTCAAAAAAAGATAATATTTCTCAACAAATTTCTTTTATGAAAACCGGTAGAAATGTACCAGAAGGAACGTATAAACGGTTAAAAAAGGGAAATACAACAGTAATGAGTAATACCCCAGACGAAATACGAGATTTTAGGTGGTTCTTTTTAGAGGCAAAAGGATCTATTTTGATTAATGGTCTTGGGTTAGGTTGTTGCGTCAAATTTCTTTTGGATAACCCCGAGGTTACAAAAATAACAGTTATCGAGATTAGTGAAGATGTCATAAAACTTATTGCCCCTTATTTCAAAGATGAAAGATTGAATATTATTCATGCTGATGCTCTTGAATATAAGCCTACAAAGGGCGAAAAATTTGATTGTGTTTGGCATGATATTTGGGACAATATTTGTATTGATAACTTAGCAGAAATGGCGATATTGCATCGGAAATATGGAAGAAGAACTAAGTGTCAAGATAGTTGGTGTAAAGATTATTGCTTAGATGCAAGACAGCGAGAAAAACAATGGTCTTGGTAAAAGGAGAAAAATTATGAAAAAATTACTTTTTGTATGTGTACTCATTGTGGGGATATTTCTTGGTGGATGTAGTAAGGTAAAAGAGGGAGAAGAAGTGCAGTGGGCGAGAGATTTAGCTTCTATCCGAGAAGTTAGGATATCCGGACATACGTATATTTTTGCCCGGTCAGCAGCAGGTATTTCAATTTGCCCCTCAGCTGAAACTTTGCGGTGGGTGAATAGTCAGAACGAGGAGAAAAATCATGAAAATTAAAAAAGTAAATCAAACTGAACAGGCGATTAAATACTTAGAAAATATGATTGAGATTTTGGAATCAACCAGAGGGCGTGGAAATACAAAGTATTTAATAAAAGCTGCTTATTGTAATTCAACCGTAAATATTATTGTAAAAGACATGAACATCGCTAAATTTATACAGAAGGAAATCAATAAGCAAGATCCAATTTCATTAACGAAAGTTGTTTCCTTTAATAATTCCGAGAAATTACTTGTGAATTGCACTCCCACAGTTATTGATCTTTCAGCACTTATTCCATTAAATGATGTTTTGGGAGTAATAAAACGTCTCATCAAAGATTATAGTGATTTGTTTCAGGCATTTAATTTGATTAGAGAAGAACATCGAGAATTGGTATTATTCAAGCAACTTATCGAAAAAGAACGGGCACTAAAACTAATAAAGAAACAAAAAAAGGCAAAGAAAACTGGAGAAAAATAAATGCAAATGGATAATGCACTTCTTTTCAAAGAAATTAAACAAGACATTTTTCTATTGCCACCAAAGTATTATTTAACTCATTGTATTGCAAGTGATCTGAGAATGGGGGCTGGAATTGCCGTTCCTATGGCAACAAAATTTAATTTGAGAACAGAACTTCGTCATCATTATTCTGATTTACAACACCCAACCTGTATATTGACCGGCCGGGTATTTAATCTCATAACAAAAAAATATTCTTATGAAAAACCAACTTATAAAGATCTTGAAGTGGCATTAAAAAAGATGCGGGAACTTGTGATAAAGCACGACATTAAAGATATTGCAATGCCGAGAATAGGATGCGGTCTTGATGGTCTTGATTGGGAATTCGTACAGACAATGATCATTGAAATTTTTGGTAATTGCAACATCAACATTTTAGCCTGTTATTTGCCGCAAAAGGAGGAAGAATGTTTTGTTTGAAATGTAAATATGCGAAATGGCATAAAACAAAAACTGGTAGATTGTCACCTTATGGAACCGGAGAATGTGAATTTCCATATAAAATTCCTCCATTACCAGCAAGCAAGTATTGGATTTCAAAACCAGAGCCATATGGAGGTTCTATATCTCGGAAAACAAAATTGAAGATAGATTGCCCATATTATGAGGAAGAACCCGTGAAATGCAATGAAGCAGTTAAACAAATTATTGCTGTCCCTCTTACATGGGGGGACGCCCCCCTCGACAAAGCCAAAGCCCGTCGTGCTGCAATCAAAAAGGCAAGGGGCAAATGATTAGAAAAATTAACAAATAATGGAGGCAAAAATGAATTTTGACAAATACAAAAATGAGAAACCATATCCAATCTACGTGCAACGTGTTCCAAACATTGAGTATCTTAACAATCTTATTTATTCATGGACTGAATTAATTGGCGAAGAAAAAGTCAATGAAATCGTATTAGCAATACAAAACTTGATGAAAATTCTTAAAGATACGGAGTTGGAAGTATTTGCAAAACGAGGGGAAATGTTGGATGCACATGGTAAGGAGGACAAAAGATTAGACGAGGAATTTTGGAAAGATGCTTTTACTGAACTTGATATTGACCCCAATCATCCCAAAGCCGGAACACTGAAGAGGATTGCATGGGAAAATGGACCTGCCCATGGATATTCAGATGTTTTTAGTGAACTCATAAATCTTGCAGATTTGTTGATATGACAAGAAGGAAAATAAAAACAGAATTTTATAAGGGAGAAAACGCGTGGTATTGAAAAAATTATCTAAGGTTCCAAAAATTAAATATGGTTACAAGATTGTAGTGGCTCTTTGTAAAAAAGACAAAACTAGAAAGTATTTGTCGGTTTATGTAAAAGGAAAAGCACAGGTTGAATATTTCTTTGATCAGTTTGTAGAACCACCAAAATGGTTAAAAGAACGTGGGTTTTGGCTAACCTGCTTTTCAAACAAGAAGTTTGTTGAAACATATTTAGAAAAGTGTGTGCCGTGTTTTTCTAGCCAGCCAGTTAATAATCAAGACACATTTTTAGAATATCAATTGATGCGAATAGAATATGAACCAGCCTCAGGAGATCTTCCGCCATTTTGTTCTGAGCGTGGTCTACGGAAAGGGTTTATTTATGAATTAGATCAGATGAACTATCCAGAGGGTACTAAGTTTGCAACGAAAATAAAATTGATTGAACACTTGAAAACAAAGGAGTGGTAATAATGAAAAAACTAAGTTTTAAATTTTTTTCGTTGTTTCTATTGGTTATTGTTTTCGCAACTGGGGTCGGAGTTTTTGTACTCGGTATTGATTCCAAAGAAATAACGAAATTTATTGGACTCTTTATTCCGTTGTATTTGATTCTTTGTTGGAGTCTATCATTTTTAGAACAACGAAGAATTTGAATCAAAAATCTCTTCTCCTGGTCCCAAATCACTTCCATTGGTAGAAAATCCAGGACATGGTAGATCATCTAAAATTCGTTGTTGATTTTTTCCAAATAGGGTTTCACGAAGAGAAGCTCCAGAATTAACAAATTCACTGAACATTTTGGTTGTACTAACAAATGCGAACATTACCAATCCCATAGCTAAATCATCATTATATCCTGATTCTGCACAAAACGTAGTTCCACTTTGAACAAATCTGTATAATTCGTTTATTGTATCAAAATCAATGATTTCCAATTTTTGATTTTCAATTAAAGATTTCAAAGTAGCGTTGCCCATCTTTTTAGTTTTTACATTCATATTCAAACCAGGTTTTCCGCCTTCCGGAGCATAAACTAAGGCATTGCACTCCAAATCATACATTAAAGATTTTAAAACAGCATCTCCAATATCATTATTTTCACATACAAGCAAAATATTATCACCATACATATTTACAATTTCATTAACTATTGGAGCATAATGCATCCAATCAAGGACATTGTTTCTATATACCGCAACTTGTTTCCACGGAATAACCGAAACATCTATGATCTGAAATGCGTGGTAATCATTTCCGGTACCTTTACTAGAATCTACAACTAATACAAAGGTATGATCAATTACTCCTCTATCATTTCTATGGGGTTCTTCATAAATTTTTAAGTCATGCCCAAGCATCTCTTTAATTGGATTAACATGATATAGTTCTTCTAGTCGAGACCCTTCAATTAATGTGTTAGAAGAACCGAGAAATTTACACTCGTATTCTTGGTCCCAAAGTCGCTGTCCAATTTTGGCTATTGTATCAATTTTAAATTTTTCGTCTCTTCCTGGAACATCTCTCCAATTTATTTCGTGTGGAACAAACCCATTGAGCTCATTTTTAGCATCGTGCCAGAATTTAGCATAATGATTGTAACCAATTGGGGTTGATGTCAAAATAATTTTTGATCTGGTTCCTGAAGAAATTGTGGGATAAACACTAGCTAAGAAGTCATTGGCTAAATTTGGTGGGCACTTAGACATTTCATCCCAGTACAAAATTGAAATTGAATATCCACTAAGAGCGGTTCCACTCGTAGGCTCAACTACCATTCTCGATCCATTTTCTAATTCAAATCCAAGTTTACCCCAGTTAAGAACACCCTGTTGCATCCACAATGGTAAGTTCAAATACATAGTTTGAAGTTTTTTACAAACTTCACTGGCTGTCTTTTGTTTGTTTGCCACTACACCAATTTGAGTATATTCCTGAAATAATATACTGTGGCATAGAAATGCTCCCACACTCGTTGTTTTACCCGACTGCCTAGGAAACTTTGAGATTACAAATCTTTCATCTTGAAGTGATTTAACGAAATCGATTTGGAAATCGTAGGGATTAAATTTTATCAAACCCTCATCTAAATTGATGATCCAAATGTAGTTTCGAAAAAAATATTCTATATCTTGTGAACACTTAATGATTTCATCGTATTGGAATTGTGTATAAGGAAAATCCAGATTTTCCTTCCTCAAATTGAATATTTTGTGATAACAAAACTCTTCTGGATATTTTTCTAAATTGTTAAGCATCTTATCGTAATTTGTACATTGTTAAATTTTTTTAAATGCATTAACAATTTCTTCTCTATATTTGCTTAATAAAGCTTCTATTTTGGGATATGGATCTGTTCTATTGCTATATGCTATTTTTTTTATTTTTTCCCTTTCGGCTTCATATTGGGGATTTTCAATATTATATAATGAACCATCTCCACCTTCTATCCAAAAATAAATTGTCCCTATGGTTATTCTATCTTCCAATCTATATTTAAATCCTATCATAAACTTTTTCTTTAGTATCGAACTGATTGATTTAATCTCTTTTTTGATTACAAAATCAGTATCTCTATCATATCCTTCTTCAAACAATTTAGAACCTTTCATTTTTTTACTCCTTTGTTTTATTTATATAATTGTGCAACATCTAATATACCCTTATTATATAAACTGATTTTTTCTAAATCATGTGTAAATGAAACATTAATAAAACTTGGATGTTTTGCCGACAAACCCATTAAAATAGGAACCAATTCTTCTTTTGTTAAGTTAAAAAATTCAATATCTGAACGCAATCGCAATAAATTAGATAAATTGAATTCTGTTTCTTTGAACTTTTCTTTATGAAAATATAGTGATAACAAAATTGTTTCGGATTCAGATACGTACCCCGATGTACTGGTATCAAGTAATGATTGCAAGTATTTTCTTCCAAGCACCACCAATAATATTTGGCTTGACGGTTGGGATAACCACCTTCCACCCCGATCTATAATTTTTTTACTCAATATCGTATAATTGCTATTTTTGTCTAATAAATATCTTTTTTTAAAAAATGGAACAACCTTTGCTTTGAAACTTTCACTTTGATATTCGAATGCTAGATCTAAGTTTCCAGAAAAAAAAGTTTCGAGAAAATACTTATTAATTTTTACTTGTTCTTCTAATAAAAACTCTTTAAATGTTTTCATCTAAAAACTATTTATATTTTTATAAATACTTTTTGAGGATAATATATATCCTGAAATTTCAGGTTTCGTGCATTGCCGAAACCAAAAGGAAGGTGACAAATGTCTTTTTCGCTAAGTCCGAGTGTTCAGGTGAGGGAGTTTGATTTCACTACAACGGTTCCAATTATCGCAACATCAATTGTTGGTAATGTAATCAAGGCAAAATGGGGACCTTGTTTTGAAAGAAAATTAACAACCAATGAAAGAGAAAATTATGAATTTTGGGGTTTACCTGTTGCCGGTAATTTTGAACATTGGTTCAGCAATACAGAATTTTTACGATATGCAAATAATTTGTGGGTTGTTCGAGCCGTAAACTCAACAGCTGCAAAAAATGCCGGAATTGTTGTATACGATGACACCTATGGTGATACCACCGACGGTGCACAGGAATACATTCCAAATTCTTCAAATCAACCAACAGTGTCTTTCAGCACAAATGAAAAACTAAAATTTTTTGCAAAGTACCCAGGAGATTTAGGAAATTCTAAAATTCGAATTGCTCTTTGTAACGTGGCCGATTTTGCAACTGCTGAAATTGAAAGTGGTGTTAGTTTTGAAGACGAATTTGAATTTGCCCCTAGTGCCGGGGCAACCGAAGCACAAAATGAAATTGCTGTTGCGATTCTCGTAAAAAATTGGTTAGATGATAATTGGCTAATTCAGGAAAAATGGATAGTATCACTAGATCCAGACGCTAAAGATGCTACGGGTCGCTCAAAGTATATCGAAAATGTTTTGAATGATAGATCTGCTTGGGTATATGCGTATGACAATACCTCTAATGCAAATCTACCATCAAGTTTTGAAAAAGTTGGAATGTCGGGTGGGTTGGATGGTGATCCAACTACCGGAAATATTCAAACCGGATATGACTTATTTGCAAACTCAGAAGAATTCGATGTTTCAATTTTGATGGATGGAGGCAATTGCAATTCAATAATTCAAAGTTATATTATCGATATTGCCGCAAATAGATTAGATTGTTTTTCAGTAAATACAGTTCCTTCATCGGAGATTTTTGCGGTTGATACTTCAACCGCAATTAGTAATTGTGTTTCCTATAGAAACTCGACTTTGAATAAAAATACGAGTTATGGTGCTTTATATGCTAACTGGAAAAGAATATATGATAAGTACAGCGACATTCAACGTTGGGTTCCTGTAAGCGGCGATATAGCCGGATGTTTTAGCAGAACGGATTATTACGATGAAGTCTGGAAAGCACCCGCGGGATATAGCAATGGCCAATTCAGAAATGTTTTGAAATTTGCTATTATCCCAAACAAAACTCAAAGAGATACTTTGTACAAAAATGGTATCAATCCAATAGTAAGTTTCCCAAGTGAAGGTAATATGATCTGGGGACAAAAAACATTGTTGAGTCTAGATAGTGCATTCAATAGAATCAATGTACGTAGATTATTCATTCTCTTAGAAAAGTCAATAGCCACAGCATCAAGATCTTTTCTGTTTCAAAACAATGATGAGTTCACAAGGTCAATGTTCAAACTAATGGTGGATCCATTTTTGGAATACGTAAAAGGTAAAGGTGGAATCTATGATTTCTTTACTGTTTGTGACACCACAAACAATACACCTTATATCATAGACAATAATGCCTTTGTCGGTGACATCTACATCAAGCCGGTTAGGGCAGCTGAATTTATTCAGCTGAACTTCAACGCAGTTGCATCAAGTGTTAGTTTCGAAGAGATATTAAAGACCGCGGTCTAGGAGGTAAATCATGGGTAAAGAAAGAATTTTAGAGGCTTTACTTGAGGCCAGTCGAGGTAATTCGTTGAAATTCAAGGAGCTAATTGGTGAAGAACTTCACGAAAAAGCTCAGGAACGGATTGAAAAGATGAATGAAAACATCCGAAATGACATAGTTGGGAGTGTCTAATCTCTCAGGGAGGTAGAAATGGATAGTCAACTTAAACTGTTCCGAGAAACTACGTGGGAAACTACATCTGAGATTTTACAAGAGGAAACTTCTAATTCTCAACCTAACTATTACATTAAAGGCATAACAATTCAATGTAATATCAAAAACAAAAATAGTAGATATTATGGGCTAGATGTTATTCAAGAATCTCTAGATGTTTACAATAGAGATTTTATAGTTCCTCGCGGAGCTTATGGAGAACTAGGACATCCAAATTCTCCAATCGTAAATCCGGATAGGGTATCCCATTTGTTTCTCGAATTGATTCAAGATGGTAACAATTTCATTAGTAAAGCCAAAGTATTGCCAACCCCGCTTGGTAATATCGTAAAAACTTTTATTGATGAAAAAACAAGAATAGGAATTTCTTCTAGGGCAACTGGGGCACTAAAAGAACAAAACGGAACTAAATTTGTTCAAAGGGGAATGAAATTGATTACCCCTGGAGATATTGTTTGCGATCCTGCTGGGCCAGAAGCTTTTGTTCAAGGAATTTGCGAAAGTGTAGAGTATGATTTTATTGACGAAAATATTGCGGAGCAGGTAAAACGTAGAGTAAAATCATCTTTTATTAGTACAATGAGTACCGAAGAAAAACAAAAAGTTTTTTTTGAAGGGTTCAGTCTATTATTAAAAATGTTAAAAAATGGTAAAAAAATCTAAGGAGAAAAACAATGTCAGTACAATGTGATGGACGTATAACGTTTGAAAAGGTTTTGAAGGCGCAACAGTCTTTTGAACATTTCATGTTTGGAATTCAACCAGGATTATCTAATGGTCAAATGGTTGGACCGCATTTGCAAATCAAATTCAGTGGAGCCGGTGCTGGTATTACAACTCTTAATTCTGATGCTGATGCAGTTGGGTTTGTTGGTTTAAATACTGGAACGGCATCGACTGGATATTGTTCTCTACATTCAATCTATAAATTTATTCAGTTTTCCTCTCTGTCTGAATTTATTTTACATCAGAGATTAAAAATATGTACTCTAACTAATGAAACTGATGAATTTAAAGTCAGAGCTGGGTTAAGTATGATTGATATGGTAGCATACAATGATCTTCAGTTTTATTGTGATAAAAATTCACCTAACTGGAGAATTGTATATAATATGGATGGTAATGAAATAACTAACTTTGATACCGGTGTTGTGATCACAACTGATTGGATTAAACTTTCAATTGAAAAGAAAAAAACTGATGCCAAAGTCTATTTTAGCATCAACGATATTCCAATTTGTGATATAACACCAGCTTTAACATATCAACCAATTGGCCCTTCTTTTGGTATTTACAAAACAAAGGGGGCTGCAATGAGATATTTGCAAGCTGATTATATATATTACTCATTTGAGTTAGTTTAAAAAAAAATGAAAAATTAAATTTTTATAAATAGATTTCAAAGGAGGTTAACATGAAAGAGAAACTGAAAGAGTTATTCGAAACAGTAGATCCTACTCTTCTAACGGAAGAATTCAATACCAAAATTGAAGTTCTTTTCGAAGCCGCGGTCTCCGAAAAAGTATCTTCAATGAAAGAAGAGATTAGGGAAGCTGCTGAAAAAGAAATACTCAACGAAGTAGATGAATTCAAAACCGGATTGATTTCAAAAGTTGATTCGTTTTTGACTGAAGCTCTCGATGAGTATTTCAAAGAAAACAAAACTACTATTGAAGAATCTTTACAATTGCGTCTCAAAAGTCAAATCGCAGATGCTGTAATTGGTGTTATCAAGGAAAATTCATTAACAATCCCCGAAGATCAAAAAGGCATTTTCGACAGTCTCAATGAAGAAAACGTTAATTTGAAAGAGGAACTTGGTAACAAGAATGAGGAAAACCTTCATCTCAAAGAAGAGAATCTTCGTTTGCAATGCTCTCGAATATTTGATGAAAGAACAAAAACATTGACAGATGTGAAAAGAGACAAACTAAAAAATTTGATTTCCGAAATGGATTTTTCAGACACCAAAGTTTTTAGTGGGAAATTGGACTTCTTAATCGAGAGTCTGGTGGAAGATTCTAAAAAGAAGGAAGAAATTGTCGTAAGTGAAAGCGCAAAGTACGCTTCACTATTGTAAAGGAGGAAACTATGTTACAAATTAAACCTATTCCACAATTACTTCAGGAATGGTCAGAACCATCCATTGATCCGAAAACCAATCAAGAGATTCCTGGATTTTTGAGTGAGCGGGTCGGGTATCCGACCTTAACAGATCGTCAAAAATCTGTTATGGCTGTTCTTTTGGAAAATGAAAAACAAGATTACCTGTTAGCAGAAAAGACAGAAACGGGCGATATACAGAAGTATGAACCCGTTCTAGTCTCTGTTATTCGAAGAGGTTTTCCTCAACTAATTGGTATGGATCTTTTTGGTGTTCAGCCAATGACTGGTCCTAGCGGCTTAGTTTTTTGTATGAAAACTGTTTATCATAATAACACGGCTTACCCCGTAAAGGCTTCAAATTCCTGTGTTATGGTTTTAGGTTCTGCGGCTGCCTTCGTACAAGAAGGAGCCATTACCAGTAATGGTAGTGGAGCCGGAGTTGGTGTTGTTCGATACAAGGAAGGCAATACAGTACTGGTAGAAATCACTTCGGGTAGCTTTGCGGAAGATGATAGCGTTGATAACGCAAATCCTTTCGTTAGTGCGGAAACCACAATTAGTTCTTATTATGATAACGAAGCTCATTTCCGGTTCCTCTTCAAAGAATATGGAAAGTTCGCTAATGTTGCTGCTGCAGAAGCTGCAACAACCGGGATTCGAGAACTCGGAATGGTCATCGAGAAAGTGACAGTAACAGCTGATAACTATCGGTTAAAAGCTAAATTCACTGATGAACTTGCCCAGGATTTGAAATCAGTTCATGGTATGGATGCTGATGCTGAACTTACCAAAGCCCTTGGTAATGAAGTGGCAGTTGAAATGAACAAAAGATTTTTGGACAAGCTAATTGAAAAGGCTCAGTTGGGTGGAACTTCAACTTTCAACTATTTGAGTATTGATGAAGGTGGTGATGCGGATGGTCGTTGGAGCCTAGAAAAGACTTGGTCGATGATTCAAAAGTTCAACAAAACTGGTAACCAAATCGCAAAGGATACTTTACGAGGTCGGGGCAATTTCATTGTTTGTAGTCTTGATGTAGCTTCAATGATTGAAAGTCTTCCAATGTTTAAGCACTACGGTCCCGGAAATACCGACTATGGTATTGGAGATGTTAATCTCGGAAATAGTGCTTTTATTGGAACCCTGGGTCATAAGTACAAAGTCTATGTTGATATCTATGCAACATCTAACTATTGTGTCGTTGGCTACAAAGGTACCTCAGAATGGGATGCCGGTCTTTACTATTGCCCTTATGTTCCACTGACAATCAAAAAGGGTATTGGTGAAGAAGACGGTCAGCCCAGGATCTGGTTCCAAACTCGATACGGTCTAGGTGAAAATCCTTTTGGTGCGCATCTGTACTACAGATACATTACGATCACCAATCTGTAAAAAGTGCTCGTAGTAATAGAAGTTAATATAACCAGGAGGGGATTTGTAAGATCCCCTCCTGGTTATACCAAAGGAGGATATAATGCTAAGTATTGAAGGATATAAAGCGATGTTTGGTAACGTCGCTAGACCGACGTTATTTCTAGTTACTCTTCAATTTCCAACAGGAACCCCACTGAATCATAGTTTTCATTGCAAAGGGGCTTCTATTCCCACGAAAAGTAATGGGGGATTTGCAATGAGTTTTATGGGTAGAAAAGTTCAAATTCCTGGAGATCCTGACTATGAAGATTGGACGGTACATGTATATAATGACATCGGATATACAATTCGACGAAAACTAGAAGAATGGGGCGAGCTAATAAATAATACAAAACAAAATATCGGATTTAGTTTACTTCAAGAGGTAAAACGAGATCTTCTTGTAGTTCAATTAGGTAGTAAACAGGAAATTTTGAAATCATATACTATCGTAGGGGCATATCCACAAAACTGTGGTGATGTAATCAATTTATCTTGGGATACAACGGATACTCCAGAAGAATATTCAGTAACATTTAAGTATGATTATTGGACAAGTGACACCACAAAATAATGAACCTTGAACAATTTAAATCACAATTCAAAGATGTAGCGGTAACAAATAAGTTCAAGGTCACTGTTTCAAATGGTCAAAAATATTTTGGAGATATGGGAAGATTTGGATGCACCTTTTTTGCAAAAGGGGCAGTACTCCCAAGCCAAAAATTAAATTCTTCTGGGTACTCATATTATGGTTTAAAACTGAATGTTCCAAGTGGATTAAATTTCAGTTTGTTACCAGTAACATTTTTCTCTGATTCTGAGTTTAAAGTATGGAATGGGTTTAGCAAATGGTTTGACGCAATTTATTCGAAAAAAACATTGACTGTTGATTTTTTCGATAACGTTAAATCCGATGTAATAGTTGATGTCTATAATAGATCAATGCAAACTATAAGAACAATTACGTTCAAGGATTGTATTCCGGAAGAGGTTTCCGAAGTTCCATTGAATTGGGATCTTACCAATCAACCTTTGGAATTCACTGTCAATTTTTTATATGTAACTTGGGAATAAGGAGATTTAAAATGAAAGGCACAGAAATTTTTTTAGAAGGTGATAAGTCAACCGAGATATACAAACAAGCACAAAAAGAACGATTGCACAAACAAATCGCAGATCTTGAAAATCAAATTAAACATGTCAGATCAAGCAAAACTCTTAATCGTGATACAGCAAGACAAATAGAGCAAATTCGAATTCAGATAAAACGAAAGAGAGATGAAATTAATAGGTTAACATCTCAAGAAAAACAAATTAAAACTGCGTAATCATTAAGTTTTTTTCTGTTCTACTTTATAATTTAGTCATGAGTGAATTAATTAACTCTGTAGAAGATGAAATCAAAAGAATTGACAGGCCCGGCCCCCGCAATAATATGGACAGAGGCGGAGCAATCCGGGGTACTAAAACCAAATGGAACCGCCGGTTGGAGCGCGCTAAGAACACCGGCCCTCTGTCCATAAGCAATAATACGGCCAGCGGCGGCGTGGAAAATCGCGGACACGCCTTCGCTGCGGAGATTAGGTACACCGACTTACCCACATTACGCAGCATATGCGACTTACGGTTGTCGGCAACCGGAGCAAGCCGGAGTAGCGACCGGCCCGCTGGCCTTTTTTTAAGGGGTAAATTGTGACTCAAAAAAAACAACTAGAATTGTGGTTAAAGGGTACTTCGCGGCATGATTATGAATCAGGTCAATGTTGTCCAGATTTTTCGTGTTGTAATCCGGAATTATTGGCATCCGAAACCGAGCGAAAATTGTTTTATGACGCATATTATAGAGGCGATGAAGAACAAAAGACGATGCTGCTTTGTGGTTTTTTGGGTGCATTAATGGCAGCATTGGGAAAAAACGCTTATGTTGCTGGCGATCCGGCGAACTACGTGCCAGAACAATAGGTACCAATGAAAATAAAAAAACCGACTCTATTTAAAGAAAACAAAAATGATAACTAAAGAAGAATTAATAACAAAAATAAAGAAAATTACAGAACCGATAATTGAAAAATTGATTTTTAAACCCAACGATGAAATTCATAGGAGTTGGATTAAAACAAAGATTGAATTGGAATTAAATTTATTAAAATACGCAAACATAATATTCGGCCATAGTGTTATATGTGATGAAAGTAACAATACTCTTGATATGATTAAATTGGGCAAATTTGCTATAGATATCTATATTCAACGTACAGCATCCATTAATAGCGAATTTATCAACTTTAGTTTTGAAGTTGAATGCGGTAACAAAAAGGAGTAAAAAAATGTACATAACACCAGATATCGCAAAGAAAATAAGTTTCCAATCAACACTCAATCCCGAAAATGACATAATTAAAATTATAGAAACAAAGATTTTTATTGCAGCAATAAACGGTAGAAAAAGTACTGGACAATTAAATATACGGCGACAAATAGCATCTCTTTTCCCAGAATTTGAGGACAATTCAACAGAAGTTTATGATATACAAGAAGAAATTTTAAAAGATTTTCGTACTATTGGGTTTGAAACCGAATTTTTTGATGGTGAGCCTTCAATATCTTGGGAAAAAAATGAAAAACTATAAAATAATTCCAAAACCTTCAATTACAGAAAAAATAAACATATTTGACAGTACAAAAATTTTAGACAATATTACAACATTTTTAAATTCAGAATCTTGTGTTGGGTGGGATCTTGTTCAGGTTATCACTCAATTATATGTGGACGAAAATGGAATAGCTCAGGATCTATTTATATTTGAAAATTCAATCCCAGATTCTAAATGGAGGTAAATGATGAAACTTATATGTTTTATTCGCGGTTTATGGTTATCATTTCGTCATATGTGTCCAATAAGTGGGCACGAATTTGTTGAGGATGATGACCCAAATATTCCTTTTAATGTTCAAGTATCAGAATGCTCAACGTGCGGTGAATATTCAATTTCATGGCATCGATAAGGAGAAAAAAATGAATCCATGGGAAATACCAGTCGAAGAAAAGCAAGTAGAATTGCTTACAAAAAGAGAAACAGTTTCTATTAGACCTTACAGAATGGGAGAAGAAAGAATTTTATTGATGGGTGCTGACAGTGATTCCAGTTCGGATCTATATTTGGCGGTAGTACAGGTAATCAAAAATACAGTAAAATTTAAGACGCCAACAATTGTAGATGATCTTCCATTTGTTGAAATCGCATGGCTCATGTACAATCTGCGTTTGATGTCAAAGGGTAGTTTAATCCAATTTGATTTGACATGTGAAAATGAAAAATGCAAAAAACATGAAAGTTCAGAGCTGGCAGAATACGATTTAACAAAAATAGTATCAGTTGAAGGTGAAAAGTTTCTGGATTCTACTATTATTTTTGATAAACAAAAAAAATATGGAATCGAATTGATGTTTTCAAATTTCTCATATTTATCAAATTTGAAAGATCAAAAGAAGAAACCAATTAAAGTTGCAAATCTTGAACTTTTCGAATCACATATTCGATCTGTTTTGCTTGGAGATGAAAGATTTGAACTTGACACCGAAGGAAAAAAGAAATTCATTGATGATCTGAATGAAGCACAATATCAAAAAATTCTCGATTGGTTCAAAAAAGAACCTAAAATTGTAATGGATTTTACTTGGAATTGTCCAGAATGTAAAAGTGAAATCCACTTTAGAACAGGAGATCCTATACTTTTTTTAGCAACATAGTTCATTATAGCAATAGTATTTCTCATATACAAGATATTTATTATTCGTTGACTTTGCAAAGATTTCCTTTTAATTTTTCTGAAATAGTTAATTTACCACCTTATCTATTCGACATTTTTGTTGATGTACATATAGCTGAATTAGAAAAAAAGAAAAGAGGTAAAAAGTAGGTCATCATATAAATATTATATGAGGATCAAAAATGCCAAATACGATAACAAAACAAGAGATTAAACAAAAAAGAAAAATTTTTGAAGAAAGAAAATTCGTTGAATCTGTTATTCAGAAAGCCAATAAATTACAAAGTAAAGATATTCTTTCCGATATAAAATCTGGCAAAGTCGTTCGAGATGAAGTAGTTGAAATCTACAAAGAAATCAACAATATAATCGAAGGTTTGACAACAGTTGTTGAAACTAGTGATGTTAGAAACTATATAAAGGAACTACATGGAATTCAAGACGCTGTTGAAACCATGTTCAGACAAAAACAAATAACCGGAGCAGAAAAAGAACGAATAAAAAGATTGGTTGGAAAAGTTACTAAAATAGCCGAAGGAGAATTTACAAGAAAGGGCGGCACTATAAAAAAAGGTCAATACAAACTAAAAGAAGAGACACTAAAAGGAAGACTTAAAGAACGACTCAAAAAAGAAAATTTACCGGAAACTCTTGGCGGAGCTTTAGGATTATTAACAGATAGTCCTGGTTTGATGTTGGCAGGAGCTTGGTTAACTCAAAAAATCAAAGAAAAAAAAGCAAAGACCAGAGAACGATATGAAAAGCAATTGGAATTTCTACGAAAAATGGATGAGACTAGAAGATACAGATTGAAACAGCAGATTTCAGCCCAAATGAGAGATGTCGAAACTACTTCTGGAGAATTAACAAGAAAATCAAAGACGGTCAAAGAAAGTAAACCAGATATAGGCAAATTATTTGAAGAATCCGGGGGTGATCTAAGTGAATTTTTAAGAATGAGTTCTCCTGAAGAATGGGAAACCGAAAAACGAATTAGAGAAAAATATCAACAAAAAAAGATTAGTGGAACTCCTGAACCAACCATCAAAAAAAGTATAAGACCACCATCATCACAAGAAATGTATGAGCAAGTGGGTGGTGGTTTAAATGAATTTTTAAAAGCTAGTTCCCCTGAAGAATGGGAAACCGAAAGAAAAATCAGAGAAAAATATTCTGCTCCTAAACAAGAAACTCAACAAACACAAGAACTTCTAAAAGATGTAGAAGACAATACCTACCAACAAATGAGATTGTCCCAGGAAACCAATAGTAAAGAAGATTGGGAAAACCGAGATTTCTTTTTAAAAGAAATATCCGAAAATACTGCTGCCCTTGTAGAAGAACAAGAAAAAAATAAAAAAGAAAAAAAGAAAGAAAAAAAATCAGATTTTATTGATACCCTAACAAAACCGGGGGGTTTATTAGGTGGATTAAAAGCTTTGGGGAAAGGTGCTATTCCAACCGGAGCTGGTGCAGGATTTGGTGGGGTTGGTAGTTTATTAGGTGGAATTGCCGGGGGAGCTGTTCTTGGTGCCCCTATTGCAGCTCTAGGAATGTACTCCAACAAAAAAATAAAGCAAATCTCAGAACAAGAAGACATTCAAATTTCCCAATTACAAGATGATACAGAAACTACTTTAACAAGAAAAAGAGTCGAACGTTGGAAAGATATTAGATCAAAAATTGGACTCAATAAAGCCGAAGAAGCAAAAATGAGGGCTAAAGTCGTTGATGCCCTTGGAGATGATAGTACACCAGCTAATATTGTAAAGTATTTAGAAAAATGGATGAGACAAGGAAAATTTGGAGCGAAATGGAAAGACAAAATAAATCAAATTGGTGATGCTTATATACCTCAAATAACTTTGCCTCCAAGTGAAACAAAAACAAATTTAGAAAAAATGCGAACTATAATTCCAAAAGAAGAAAAACAAGATTTAACACAAGAACCATTTAATTTAGCTAATTCAAGAGTTGATGTATCTGGGTTACAACCAGATCTTTATTCTGCTTTAGTCGGGGTTGGTGCCGAATATAAAGACAAAACAGGAAAAAATTTAACAATAACATCCGGATTTAGAAGTTCAGAAGAACAGGCAAATCTATATGCTAAATTTCCCGATAAAGCAGCCCCCCCAGGAAGATCTCTTCATGAATATGGGTGGGCGTTTGATGCCAATTCAGAAGATCTAAATAAAATAGATCAAATGGGATTACTAAGAAAATATGGTCTTCACAGACCATTCCTTAGGCCTCCGCCAGGCAGAAAAAAAGAACCATGGCACGTTCAACCAAAAGGAATATCATTAGCCAGTGTTTCTAATAGATTGTCTAGAGCCCGAGAATGTGACCAACAAGATTCTCCTAAAGAGGTTGGGGATGCTTATATGGGTACTCGGAGTCAACCAACACAGCCACCAGGATCTCCAATAGTTATGCAACAAATTATGAATTCTGAAGATCGAAGAATCACTATAGATGATCTATCGATTCTAATGAATGTAAAATCATTATTATTTGGGATTCCAGAATAATGGCAAATGTTATTTCACCACAACAAGAAAAATTTTGGCAACAGTTTGTTCAGCAATTTCAAACTACCAGAGCTATAAAAATTCAAATAGGAAAACTATATACGTTCGATTATACTTCAAAATTGTATCATGAAACCCCAAGGAGACTTCCTTGGTATGATGCCCATCCATTAAGTCTTTGTATTGGATTATACCCCGCAGGAAAATCTAGAGGTTGGTTAGGATTAAACCTTCATTATTTACCACCCAGAACTAGAGAATATTTTATCAAAAAAATTATTGTAACAAATCAAAAAGCTGTTAAAAAAAATTCACCAATAAATCTTCCATATTCCGATATAAAAAGTGCATATAAAATTTTTAGCCAAGAAGGGTTGGCAATAATAAAACGATATTTGTCATCACATATGGGCAGAAAAGTTTATGAAATTCCGTATAGCAAATGGTTAGATCTTGTAAAATCTCCTGGAGCAAAGTGGGTAGATATTACAGCCGCTCAAGTATATCGTGATACCAGAAAGAAAATGAAAACCACCGAGGAACGGAACGTTAAAATCAAAGAGAGCCGGGGATTAAAAAGAAAACGATCTCCAGAAGTCAAAGAAAAAATTCCAATTAAAGAATTTAAAAGAGAGTCAAATCAAGATATCTATAAAAGAATTTTTGAGGCTAAAAAAAGAAAATTAAAGGCTAAAAAAGCTAGACCCGAAACTTTAAAACAAATGAAAACGAGGGTTAGCAAAGCAATGAAAACCACAAAAATGAAAAAAATAAAACCAATTAGACCGAAAAAAATAAAAATGAGAAGACCAAGAAGAAGATTATAAATAATTGTGGAGAATAAATGAGTATAACAACGTTGTTACAAGAAATTTTTTACGGTAGAGAAGTAGAGCTAAAAAAGAAATTTATTTCAGATGATAGTGAAACCACCAAAAAAACTACCGAGTGGTCCGAAGAAATGCCAGTTGGGGAATATTCCCAACAAATCGATGGTAAAACAGCAACTCCTATAAATGAGAAATCTTCAATTGATTTATATCGTAGAATTAGTGAATATCCGGAAATTAATCGGGCATTAGAAGAAATTGTAAACGAAGCTATTGCTTCAGATCCAGAAGACAAAATAGTAAAAATTAATTGCTCTAAAATTCCAGAAAAACTTCAAATCAGTAAAGATACAGTAGACAAAATTACTGAAGAGTTTGATAACATTTTGTCTCTAATGGATTTCGAAAATATTGGCGACGAAATATTTATGTCTTGGTATATCGATGGTCGAATATGTTACGAGGTTGTTGTCAAAAAAGATAATGTAAAAGATGGCATAGTCAAGCTCAATAGAATTGACCCCGTAAATATAACATTTGATTTAAACAGAAAAACAAAAAAGGTATTTCCTATATATACACCACCAAAAGAAAACTTGTTTCAAGCAAGTTATTTTATGACAAATTTTGAATATACTTCAACTAAAATACCTACTGAATTAATAGTTTTCGTTGGATCTGGGTTATATGATAGAATTACCGGAAGACTATTATCATATTTACATAGATCAATAAAAGCAATTAACAATTTGAGACTTATTGAAGATTGTATTATAATTTACAGATTAATTCGAGCACCAGAAAAAAGGGTATATGCGGTTGATGTCGGTTATTTACCTAAAGTTAAAGCCGAAGAATACATGAAACAACTGGCGATGAAATTCAAGAACAACATCATTTATGATGCATCCTCTGGAACTCTTTTAAATGAACGAAATGTTATAGCAACTACCGAAGATATTTGGTTACCAAAAACGGCTGATGGTAGGGGAACTACGGTTGATACCTTAAGCGGTGGAGAAAATCTAGGTGAACTTGATGATCTTTATTATTTCCTCAAGAAAGTATATGAATCCATGAGAATTCCAACCAGTCGTTTAGGAATCGAAGAAAAGTCAGTTTTAAATTTTGGAAGAACGACTGAAATAGAAAGAGACGAAGTTAATTTTTCAAAATTTATATCTAAAGTTAGACGCAAATTTTCAAAACTATTTTTAGAATTACTTCGACGTCAATTGCTTTTTAAAGGAATTTGTGATGACGAAGATTTCCAATCATTTGGAAAATTCATTTGCTTTGAATTCAGTGAAGACAATCTGTTTAAAGAAATCAAAGAAGCCGAATTGGAACGGATGCGAATTGAGCGTCTTCAAATGTTAGACCCATATGTAGGCAGATTTTTTACTGATGATGAACTCGCCATAAATGTTTTGAAACTATCAGAACAAGAATGGGAAGAAAAAAAGAAAAAATTGAAAAAATTAAAAGAGGAACAAAATGACAGTGAACAAAATGGAGAAAACGAAGTTTCATTTGGTAAACCACAGGGAAATAAATTACCAGGACAACAACCTAACAAAGAACCCGAAAATGAACCAGAGGAAATATGATATATCAAACCGCTGAACATTTAATATTAAATCATACGAATCCCACGAACTTCTTTTTTACTTTAGAAAAGTTTCCTGACTTTTCATATATGATAGTTGATACCACAATACCAGATGTTAGTATTGGTGTAATTAATAAACAGAATCCATTCTATACGGAAAGAGAACCAGGGACTAGTATTGATTTCGGTGAACTTAGATTTACTTTTGTGGTTGATGAAAATCTAAGTAATTATATCAACTTGTTTAGATGGATGTTAGCTAATAAAGATTTTTCTCCACTTCCAGAAAATCAACAGTTAACAATTGATGCTATGTTACATTTAAGAAATCAAACTGACACTTCCGAAGGTGTTCTTTATTTGCTTTCAAATAAAAAAAATATAGTTAGTAAAATTGCTTTTCATCAATGCTGGGTAAAAAATTTATCAAATCTAGGATTTTCTACTAGAGTTGATCCTGATACCCTATTTTGTGATGCCACTTTGCTTTATTCAACATTCGATTTTACTGACTAAATTATAAATAGGTATTGTTAGGAGGTTAACATGGCTACATATTTTAATTTGTTGAACTACAAGTGGACAATGAATGTCCCGGGGAAAACGTATAGAATCCATGAGGGGCTAAATCGTGGGCTACCAGAAGGATTGTCCGAAAAATATCCAGGAATGTTGAAATTTATTAGTAGTGATGAAATCGCTGGTGCTCATAAAAATGAGCAATTTAAATCCCAGGCGGAAGTGACAATGGAAACTGGAACTGATCCCATAATCAATAAAGAATTTTATAGCAACCTAATGAGTGAAATTTCAAAAGAACCAGAGATTGAACCTAAAATTACTGTTATTGATGCTTCGCCTCCAGTAGAACCAGCTCCAGTAATTCCAGTAGAACCAGCTCCAGTAATTCCAGTAGAACCAGCTCCAGTAATTCCAGTAGAACCAACAATTTTAAACAAAACCAAAGATCCTGTTATTGAAAAAAATCAAGAGATTCTAAGTTCAATAACCCCCAAAATTCCTGACCAACCATCAATAATTAAAACAGAAAAACCAAAAAAACCAACAAAGTCAGCATCAAAAAAGACTAAAAAATAATGTCAATAACGAGTGCCGATGGTCTAAAAAAATATGCCTTAATGAGATGTGGTGATGGGGCTGTAACTGTTGAAATCACCCCTGAACAAGAAAGTCTGATAATTGAAGATGCTCTCCAATTATTTGGTAAATATCATTATGATGGTTTTAAATCTGGGTTTTTGATTCTATCAGTAGTTGACGGTGAAACCAGCTATGAATTAGATGAAAATATTATAGCTGTTACTGAAGCTTTGAGAACAACTACAACCGCATTAGGGGAACCAACTTTTTCTTTACAGTGGGATTTTATGCAAGATGCCCGGTATATCATGTCTGATATGGATTTGGTTGGATATGAACTTCTATTAGAAAAACTCAAAATGATTGATAGTAGATATCGGGCAATGTTGACATTTAATTTCAACCCAATTGATCACATCATTAATTTTACAACCCCACCAGGTGTTATTGATGACAGTTCAGTTTATATACTGAAAGTTTTTACATCCTTGGATTCCTCCACTGTTACTGGAATTTTCAACGAAGAATGGATGAAAAAATATGTTTATGGGAGGTTCTTGGAACAATGGGGAGCTAATTTAGACAAATATTCGGGGGTTCCATTACCAGGAAATAGTCAGTTAAACGGTGAAAAAATTCTCGAAAGAGGAAGTAAAATTATAGAGGAATGTATGGAAGAACTAAAAACAAAATACAGTTTACCCATTGATTTTTTTTATGCCTAAAGTTATTTTTAGTTTTAATTTATAATACAATAATGGTAATATAATATGACAATTGAAGAACTTCAAGAAAAAGCAAAAAAAGAACTATGGATTGACAAAACAAAACTGGTTGATGAAGCGGCAAAAGCTCCTTATTTGACCCAATTTTACATTGATTTACTATTAGATGAAAACAAAAGGGTTATCAAATTACAAAAAGAATTGGCAATAAAAATTTCATCAAAAATGTTACATTATAAATGTAAACATACTTTGATCCCAGAAACAAATAAAGAATTAGATATGCTTCTCAATGGAGATTATGAAATTGCTAACTTGAAAGAAACTATTGAATTACAAACTGAAATCATAAAATATCTAAAAGAAGTTATTATTAGTTTCAGAGAGAGAGTTTGGTGTATTAAAAATATTATTGATCATCAAAAATTTTTGGAGGGACATGGATAATGTTTTTATTGAAAAACTAAATGAATCATTTATAAAGATTCATACTGATGACGAAGGAATAAAACAAACATTGTCTGAAAGTTTTACTTTCATGGTTCCAAATGCTTGGTTTATGCCAATGTATAAATCTGGTAGATGGGATGGAAAAATTAGATTGTTTAATTTGAGAACATCTTCAACTTATCTTGGATTATTATATAAAGTTGAGAAAATTCTGCAAAAATATAGTATACCTTATAAATTGGATCCGAAATTCCAAATTGAAAAAATTGATTTAGAAGATATAAAAAAAGAAATTGGATTATATAAAGGAAATTTTGATATACGTTGGTATCAACACGATTTGGTTTTGGGAGCTCTACGAGAACAAAAATTCGTCGGCAAATGCCCAACTGGAAGCGGAAAATCTTTTTCAATTTACCTTTACATTAAATTTCTACTTGAACATGTACTCAGTAAAAATGAAAAGGTCCTATTGGTTGTTCCTCGTATAAATTTAGTTTTGCAAATGCAAAGTGATTTTTTGGCATATAATAAAAATTATGGTAAAATAGAAAATATGATTCATGCTATTACAGGTGGAGTAAAGAAAGACGACAACAAACAAATCTATATCAGTACCTGGCAAAGCATTTATGACCAGGACGAAAGCTATTTTCACAAATTTAAATCTTTAATAATTGATGAGGTTCACGAGGCAAAAACTGATTCTATTAAAAAAATATGTGAAAACTCTATTAATGCTTCATGGAGACTTGGAGTAACTGGAAGTCTTGATTCATTCGTAACTCATAAAAATGTAATCACCGGACTTTTAGGAAACATTTACGAAATTGTAGAGACAAAAACTTTAATAGAAGAAAATGTATTGGCAAAACTAATGGTATATAATGTTGTTTTGAAATATCCACTAGATGAATGCCGACTAATAGGCGGATCATATTTAAATAGTGACCGCGATTACCAAAGAGAATTAACATACATATTGAGCCATGAAAAACGCAATAAATTAATATCTGAGTTTATAACGAAATTAAATGGAAATACACTTGTGGTTTTCAATAGAATTGAATACGGAAGAAATCTTGAAAACATTTTGAAACAAATTTCAAATCGACCAGTGTATTATATCGACGGTAGTATAACAGCCATTGAAAGAGAAAAAATACGAAGACAAATTGAAACCTCTGTAAATTGTATAGTTGTGGCTTCAATTCAGATTTTCGGAATGGGCGTAAACATAATTGAATTAACAAATGTTGTTTGTCCAATTCCAATAAAAACTCAGATTCGACTTTTGCAGTTAATTGGGAGGGGACTACGAAAATCAGATACAAAGCAAAATATGAATTTCGTAGAGTTTACTGATGATTTAACCTTTGTTTTCAATAATCCAAAAAAAACATGTCATAATATAGCATATGAACACGGAAAAGAAAGACTCAAAATCTATAAAAAAGAGGGATTTCCGGTTGTTACAAAAACAATACGGTTAGAAAAATACAATAATGGAGGATAACTATGAATTTTTACATTGAACCACATACAGTGGAAAAATTTTTTTTAAAGTACAATTTCAATCTGTCTATTTTGATCATAGAACTAGAAAAAAATAGATTCCTAGGTTTTCTTGATGAACTAAAATCGGTCTCATTTTGTAAATTACCGGATGAACCTGAAATACATCTCTATTTTTCGGAAAATGTCAATGTTACTATTCGTATGAGATTAATAGAAATAGAACAAGAACGAATCTATGAAAAAATTATTGACATAATAAAACAATACAGAAAATTTACCACAAGTGAAATGGGATTGATTGATGCTATAAAACAAGATAAATTAAATATGGAGGATTAAATGGACAATTCCAAAGACTTTATTAATGTTGGGGGTTATTGTTTTCGAAAATCATTACTGTCTGCTTATTCGGATGTACAAGAAACTCTAGAAGAAATTATTGATCCAAATGTGCCCAATTCGAAAAAAACAATTCAATTGTATAGGTTTTCGTTTTGGGTTGATGGTAGTAGATTTGATTTGTTTTTTGAAGACAAAAGTAGCGCAGAAACTATAGCTACTAAAATATCTACTTTGTTTCCAACAATTTGATCTAAAATTATAGAGGCCAAAAATGAAAGAATTTTTGTCACAAGTATCACATTTACATCCGGAATTGATTTTTCGGGGCGAATTCGAAAATTCGATGCAATTTAGTAAAAACAGTAAAAGTAATAACATCGATTTTATTTTACAAAATGATGAAACCCAAATCGGTAAACATTATGATAAACATAGTCTGATCTTTTCTAAAAATGATTTTGATAAAATACAAACTCCGGACAAAGACCAAATGCAACGAGATTTGAAACAATTTTTTAAGGATGTATATAAATCAATTGATTACAAAAGTCTTATATACAATGGAAATTTCTATTTGGTGCTTTCAAACGAAGGAACCGGAAAATCATATTGCGCATTATCGGAGTTAGGTTTAGGCAATATATTTTGTTGTTCAACTCATAAAAGACTCGAAGAAATCGAAAAATTGATGATAACACTACAAAAACCGTATATGATTATCTATTCAAATCTTGACATTATTTTGAATGTTGTATACGAAAATAGACGTGGATTTGTTGCCGATCAAGAACTACAAAAAGACATGTTAAGAATAAAAAATGAGTACCAAAGTCTATATACTGAAATGGTAGATGTGGATCATCGCAGTGTTAAAAAAATCATTGATCATAGTATCACAGAATTACGAAATCTACAAACCCCAGAAGAAATCGAAGCTTACAAAAATAGTTTAACAGAATTCGAAAGACAGTCAAAATCAATTAGGGCCTTTCTCGATTCTTCAAGTTTAATCGATGCCGATGAAGACAGAATGATTATGGATATATACAATTCCCAGGTCAATCAATTCAAACAAAAAGATAGAATCTTTTTGATGACAACTAAAAAATTCGAACATTTGTGGCCATCTATTAGTTGGTTATACAATGGATTTGCTTGCATTTGTGTACAAGATGAATGTGAACAAAATGTATATAATCCAGTAAAAATAGTAACAAAACAAAATGATAAAAATTATGACAAAAAGTTATTGTTGGCGCTTTCAAATACTTATAAAATAAAAAACATTGAAGATCCTAAAATTCGACAATTTGACAAACTACTTAAAGAAAAAAAATGTAGAAGCATAAAAATTGAATCAGAATACCTTGAAATTGAGACTTATAAACAAAAAAGTGTGGTTGAAATCAGAGATCGATATTGGTTCCAGTCAAAAAATTTGGTTAACATAATTCTAAGCACTGAAAAAATGAGTTCTGTTATCATGGACTATGTTAGCGAAAAATCCGGAGCAGATCTAAAAAAACTTGATATCAATCACAACATATTGGAACCCAAACTACATTACATTGGGGTCGAAGGTTTAAATTCTGTTAAAAAATCTGATTTGGTTTTGTCTGGTAGAGATAGACTCGTATTTGCTAAAAAATTAGCTTGTAAATTATTTGATATCGATGACAATTTGTTTTTTGGTAATAGTATGGGGCAAGAATTCAATTTAGTTAATATCAAAGGAATTAATACCATTCAAGAAAACCTGAAAAACTCAAAAACGAAAAAGAATGTGGGAATAATGATTACATATCCAAGTCCAGAGGAAATAACAGCTATGAAAGCCCTATTTATTCCACAAATTTTGAAAAGCACACAAAATCTCTATGAATTTTTTGATAGTAGCAATTTCGAAAACCACATTGTATATCTATTGATTACTGATAAGATTCAACAGGCCTTGGGTAGATGTTTAGGATATAGAAGTACTGACAAAGTTGAAAATGTATATGTAATTTTCAACGTGCCTTTAATTGATAAAGTTCATAACAACTACTTATCGGATAAATGTTTTACTTACACTGGAATGTATCAATCTAAAGGTTTACAATTAAAGTATAAAAACGTTTTTGAATTCTTAAATACGTTAACTGTAATGTTGAAACAAAAAAATATATATATGGGATCATTTTCAGATCAAGATTCTGAATATGATAAAAAATGGATGGAATTTACAAAACCGTTTAGAAACGAAGAAGAAAAACAAAATAACGTTCGTTTATCAAATGATTGTACTATTGATTGTACAAATTTATTGCAAAGAAAAATTGATGTAAAATTGATAGTACAAATTTTTATTAGTGGCCTAAAGGCCACTAAGCGCTGTACAGCGCTTACATTCTATAGAGTAAAAAAAATTATTGATCATTTAAAACAATATAAAGACTTATTATTAAATAATAAAAAGTTTAATGTTACAACTACAAAAAATAAGCTGTTTTTCTACAATTTATTTAATGTCTCCAAATTTTTTAAAGAACAATACAATGAAAACACGATTTTGTATAGTACTTTTTTAAAAATTTAAAATTTTTTATAGAAACCACGAAAAATATATTATAATTAATATATGGAACTACAAAAAAATATTTATTTGAACAATCAAGAGTTTTTTATTGAGATTTGCAAATATATTGAAGATAAAAAGAAGGATTCATCAACAAGAATTCATGACAAATTAGCTCGAATGTTTTTGATTTTGGCCCAAAATATAGCAAGACGATACAATTGGTGTGGGTATACCTGGATAGAAGATTGGATTCAAGATGGGGTTGAATACTGTATTAGATATGCTAGAAATTTTGACCCCAAAAAAACCAAAAATCCCTATGCGTTTTTTACCCAAATTATCTGGACGTGTTCCATGCAAAAACTAAACAAAGAACACGTCCAGTTGGATATTATTAAACAAGAGAAAGACAAATTATGTGATGAAAGTTTGTATGAAGTTCGAATCCGTAACAATATCAAAAAAATAAAACCTATTTTACGAGAAGAATCCGAACCAGAACCAATTCAACAACAAAATACCAGAAAAATTTTGGCGTGGATAGATGAATTTACAACCATTAATCCCAATCAATAAAAATTTAAAATCATTCTAAAGTTTTTTTATGACTTCATTTATAATAACAATATGATAACAATAAGACATTTTATTTGTTCGACTTTAACATCTGAGTGGACAAGAACTCATGTATTAACTATGAAATATTTGACCTGGCTACAGCAATATTCAACATCGGGAAATGTCAAAAGAATCAACAAACAAATATGTAAATGTTTAAACAAATTTAAAAAAGATGGATTGGTTGAATCTATGGACAGAAAGTTTATCAATCGAAATGTTAAGTATTGGAGATTCAAATGATTATTTTAGGTGATTTACATTATGGGAAATCGGATATTCATGACTATTGGTTAGGACAATTTTTCAAAAAGTTTTGGGAAGATCCAAGAACGAAAGACACAACTATTGTCCAACTTGGTGATGTGTTTAATGACAAAAAAGGAATAAAAACAACTTCGTTTTTGCAAATGATATCTGATATCATAGAACCAATTAAAGACAAAAAAGTCTCTTGGATACAAATTGTAGGTAACCATGATTGTTTCTATAGAAATACAAGTGATGTTAATTCACCTTTAGTTATCAAAAAGATTTTAGGTGAAGATCAAAAACATTTTATTGTAGTTTCGAATAATTTATTACTATCAAACAAATATCAGTTTTTAGGTTGGGGCAACGTTAATTTTGCTAGTGCTCGTTATTGTTTTGGTCATTTTGAAATCTCTGGGTTTGAATATCAAAGAGGAATTATAGCAAAACAAGGATTATCCCAAAATGACTTCTCTAAATACGAGATGGTATTTAGTGGACATTGGCACAGACGTCAACAACAAAACAATATTTTATATGTCGGATCTATTCTGGAGTTAGATTGGGGAGAAATTGATTATGAACATGGTTACTATATTTTAGAAGACAATGGTAAACTAGAATTCGTTCCAACCAACATAAAGATTTTCGAAAAAATCATTTACAATGATGATCAAGACATGATAAAAGTACTAGAAAAAGATTTTAATAACAAAATAGTAAAGCTAGTACAATATAAAATAACGGATAAACAAAAATATGAAGCATTTGTGGGGTCTCTGAAAAAACAAAATATTTTCGAATTAAAGGAGATTCAACTTGAAGCCGATATCAGAGCTGTTATTGAAAATAAAAGTTTGGAATCAATTTCAAGTGTAATTGATATGGCAAAATGTTATTTTGATGATACTATTGTAGATCCAAATATAAACAAGGACGTTCTCGTTCAAATGTTTTTGAAATTACATGAAGAAGCACTGATTGAGTGAGGCAAAAAAATGGAAACTGAAGTTTATATGAAACATTTTCATGATATGGTTGTCATGGGGCTATTACAGAAACAATATAATCCCAAGGAATGGTTTGCTACTTATTATCAGTTAATGTTAAAAGAAAAAAATAGAGATGAACAAAATAAATTAAAGGATTTTCTAGAGTTTGTTAGAGCTGAGCTATATAATATTAATCATACAGACTCAGCTTTTATTGAATTGCCCATACCAAATCAAGCCAATATTGACAAATGGTTAGAACCACTTATCACAGATGTGCAATTAAAGTTTTTAGCTTTACGAAAAAAACCAAATTTGTTTCATCGATTTTTTACAGCTATAAAATCCTATAGAATCAAGGTGGTTAAAAATGGTTAGATTGGGTAAATTAACATTCAAGAATTTTTTATCATATGGGAATTCAGATATCGAATTCAATCTAGAAGAAAACAACTTGGTTTTAATGACCGGTAAAAATGGTCAAGGCAAATCAGTTTTGGTTGATGCCTTAAATTATGTTTTTTTCGGAAAACCATATAGAAAAATTGTATTAGGGAATTTAACCAATAGATATACCGGAAAGAACTTGTTGGTTACACAGATTTTTACAAAAAATAATATTGAATACAAAATTGTTAGGGGACAAAAACCAGCTGTTTTTGAAATCTATAAAAACAATGAAATGGTAAAACAGTTAGGAGCTAGGGAATACCAAGAATATCTTGAGACCCAAATTTTAGGTTTCGACGAAAAAATCTTTAGACAAATCATAACAATGGGTAGCAGTTATTTTACTCCATTTTTACGCCTGCCTTTGCAACAGAAACGAGAAATTATTGAACAGTTATTTGATTTAAATATCTTGTCAAAACTGAAAGAAGTTAATAGCGGAAAACTAAAGAAAATCGGAACTCAAATTCAGGAAACCAAAATAGCAAAAGAAAAGGTAGAGATTCAAATTGAAGCGCTCAAACAAGAATTAAAACGAATTACAACTTATAACGAAGATCAAAAACAAAATGCTGAGAAAAAAAAGGAAATCATTAAAAGAGAAATTGAAGAAAACAAAGATAAACTTTTGGGATTTAAATTGTCTCTTGAAGAATTAGAGAAAAAATCTCGGAGTTTAATCGAAAACAATATTGAACCTCTTTTGGTTTCAAGAACAAATCTTCAAAATGAGATTATGACTCTAGAAAACGATGATTATAATCAAAAAATCAAACAAGAATATGACCAAAAAATTTCAAACATTAAAACTAAAAAATCAGAACTCGACCTTAAAATTGAAAGATATGGGAACCAACAACAAGAACATACAAACCAAATCAAAAATGAGACAAAAAAAGATATTGATCAATATTCTACAGAAATAAAATTATTGGAAAGAGATTTAGCTGAGCCAACAAAACTATTGAATTTTTTCAAAAGTGATGAAACCAAATCAAAATGTCCTTTATGCTTCCAAGAAATTACTGATGAATTAAAAGCAGAAAAAATAAAACAAGCAGAGGAACAAATTAAAGCAAACAACGAAGAGATTCAAAAACTGCGGGTTAAAATAGGAAAATGCAATTCAATAGAAAAATCTGAGATACAAAAAATTACTAGTGAATACTCAGAGAAAATTAAACCAGAATTAAAGGAGGTTGAAGCACTAGAAACCAAATTGAATGAACTCATTAATGAATTAAACACAAAAGTCAAAGAAGAAAAACAGAAAAACGAAAATCTGATACAGACAAAAAAAGATGAATTATATGCTATCAACGATAAGATTGTAGAAATAAAAAAGGCAGTAGAGACAGCAAAAGAAGCACAAAATGAACAACAGAGAATTTTAAAGGCTATTTCAGGGATCGAAGGTCAAATTGCTGGTTTAGAAAAAGAATTTAATTCAGTGGTTCCACAAGTCATGAATAGTGATAACCAAGAAAATCTTCTTAAAGAACAAAGAGAATTATTGACGGAACACAATTCGACTTTAACTAAGAAAGACGAAGTTCTGAAGTATCTGAAAATTATTGAACAAAGCTTGTCTGATGGAGGAATAAGATCATATATTATCAACAAATATTTAAGTGTTTTAAATACGAAAGTCAATGAATTTTTGAGTATATTTGAAACTGAGTACTCAGTCTTGTTTAACGAAACTTTGGATTGCAAAATCTTTATTAGAGTAAACGAGGAAGTTGAGTATGAAAATTTTAGTGGAGGAGAAAGACAAAGATTGGATTTGTCCTTGCTACTTACATTCGCAAGTTTCGCAAAAATGAAAAGCAGCTGTGATATAAACCTTCTTATTTTCGATGAGGTCTTAGATAGTAGTTTAGATCTTGAAGGTATACATGGGCTAGTAAAAATTTTGAAATTGTTTACGACTTTGGGTCAAACTATTTATGTGGTATCCCATAGGGAAGAAAGTTTTAACTTAGAATTTGATAAAATTTTGAAAGTACAAAAAGACTTGTTTTCAACAGTTGAAACAATAAAATGATTTATAAATAAAGACATGATGAATAAAAGGAGTATAAAATGGAACATTGGGTAGATCCAGACGATTTTATTATGAGAAAAAAATCAAAAGTATTTAAAGCATTTACAATACAATTAAAAAATTCTGAACCAGTTACCGAAGAAAAGTTGAAGAAAATGCTTGGTAAAAAATCCGTATTTGGAACCAAAATTATTCCTGGAGATATTTTACTATTTGCTATGTTTGTAGAAAAGGATAATTCATCCCCGAAAGATGTTTCAGTTGTTAATATTCGTGTTGTAAAACTTACATTAAGAGATATGTCTAGAATGGAAAGAGAGTACAAATATATTGATACACCACGACCGGGATGGCCAAGATTTACAAAATTGGATAGCCCAACAGATGTATTACATGCGGAATGAGCAATTAATAAATCTATAATGAGTACGTTATTAATAGCATTTGATTATTCACTAAATTCGCCTTCTATGGCATCCATCGTTTCAGATCTTCCCATGAAATTATCAAACATAAAAACTTTAGTGATAACAAAAGATCCACCAAAAAAGACTTTAAATCAAAGCTTTGATTTCAGAATTGTTAAACAAAATGATAGTTATTCTTCAATTGAACATTATGCTGATTTAGCAAGTCATTTCATTAGTGAAATAGAACATCTTCATTTTGAATACAAAACATCTAATATTGTAGCAGCATTTGAAAACTACGCGTTTGGTGTTAGGGGTAATTATTCCTACAAAATTGCGGAGGCCACTGGAATTCTCAAATACGAATTGTATGTAAGAAATATCCCAGTTACCGTATATCCCCCAACAACAATAAAAAAATTTGCTACAGGAAAGGGAAATTCAAATAAAGTTGTGATGTATGAATTCTTTGTTCAGAAATTCGGAGAAACCGCTATAAAAACTAATATGAAAGTTGGGCAGAGTCCATTTGCTGATATTGTTGATAGTATTTGGACTTTGAATTTGTTGTATGAAAATTTCAAAAAGGAAAAAATTTTTTAAATTGATTTTTTTAAGTTTTTTGCTAAAATCCAATATAATTTATCTTTGGAGTAAAAATGAGGACTGTTAGTATTAAGAGTTTGAATGGTACAATGAAAAATGGATTGGTTGTTTTTTTGTGTTTTCCTTTGGGTAGAAAATTAAGAGTAACAAATCAATTTTCGACTAGAATTCCAGGAATTGAACCCCATGAGTTTTCATTATGCCAAGAAGAACTTAAAAAGAAAATCAGAGTATTTGAGTTTGTCCATAATCGTGCAGTATTTCCTTTCAAATATACCAGTAACGATTCAATTGACGATAGCATTTCACTTATCAAAAAATCATTTCAAGAGCTTCTTGAAGTTTCAAAAGATAAAAAACAAATTTTCATTATAGAGCCTATGCTCAAAAACAATGAGATCGAAAAATGGGAAAAAATTAAAAATGAATTTATTCCTATTTTCGACGACCGATTTGTTTTCTGTAGGAGGTCAACATGAAAAACAAAAAGAATCAATGGTTGAGAATGTCTATTATTTTGAACTTTGTTTTGATTATATCTATAATGTTTTTAGGAAATGTCGCGGGTGCTTATTATGTAAAGTATCAAACAACCTTGAAAACATTTAATGAATTCGCAAAAAACGAACACAAAAATTTGCGAATGGATTTTGAAATCTATCAAAAAAACACTAGGGATTATGAGTTTCTAAAGTTTGTTGAATTTGGTTACCAGGCTAGGTTTCCAGTATTTGCTTCTATTTTGAAACACACCTATGATATATGCCAAAAAAAGAAATTGAACCCCTACAATTTTTTGCCAATACTTCATATTGAATCTGTTTTTGATCCACTGGCAGTATCTAGAAATTCCTCCGGATTTCCTATTGCATATGGTGTATCTCAGGTTAACTACAATGTTTGGAAAGATGAACTCGATATTGACATCAATCGAATTTTTGAGGTGGAGTACAATATTGAATTAGGTGCAGAAATATTTTTGCGATATCTCAAAGAGGCAAATGGGGATTTAGCCAAAGCATATTTCTGGTATAATAATGGGCAATCTGGAAGATATTTGAATTACAGTTACATAGATCTAATTGAAAGATCAAAATTTTGCAAGCAAGAATTTAGAACAACTTCAACAAATATTCAACCTACACAATCCTAAAGTTTTTTACAAATCTATTATATAATATAGATATGAAATGTAAAAAAACAATAATTTTGTGTTTGGTTGGTGTTTTAGGGATTGGGTTATTGTTTGGGTTAAACACCTATTACATTACAAAAGATGTTTCATATTCGAAACTATGTGAAATGGGAAGTACTAACCTAGCAGCTGATGTTTATATTCTTAACTACAAATCCCATGAATATTTAGTAGCTTTGAATTATCTGGGTGGGGTTGCAATAATCGAGGTAAAGAAATGACTACATCAATCAAAAAAACATATAGATTTGAATATGCTCATCGAATCTATGATCAGAAAAAAACCGCTTATAATATAGAATGTGCGTGTAGAAATCTTCATGGTCACAGCGGAGTAGTATCTATTTTTTTAGGTGGGAGTTTGAATAACGTTGGAATGATTATAGATTTCAATGATTTGAAGCCCATTAAAGACTTTTTTAAAACTATTGATCACGCTTTATTTTTATCTTCCGAAGATCCAATTTTACATCAAATGTTTCCAACTTTACCGGTAGTTACTAAAAAAGAAAAAGAATTTTCAATTTATCCAGAAAAGATTATCGTCTTTAGTCCTTTGGAATCAAACAGTCTAACCTCTGAAATTTTAGGCCGAATATTTTTTCGTCATATTAGTTCAAAAATCATTCCAGAAATTATTGAAACAATAAAATCAGATAATTCAATTGAGTTGTATCGATTAGAGTTTTCAGAAACCGAAAACAATATGATTATCATAGAAGGCTAAAATGAAAATGTGGGTCAGTGAAATTTTTGTTGGAATTCAAGGTGAAGGACCTAATATTGGTGTTTTGTCAACATTTATTCGATTCGCTGGCTGTAATCTTTCTTGTGATTTTTGTGATTCAAAATTTGCGTCAAAATCAAAAGAATTTCAGGAAATGAGTATTGAGCAAATTCTAATGCAAATTGAAAAATTTGGTAGTCGTAATATAGTTATTACGGGGGGCGAACCATTTCTTCAACAAGGGTTTATGGAGTTTATTGATCGAATCTATTTATTACCATATATCTTCGGTATTGAAATTGAAACTAATGGGACCATTATACCAACAGAATTTATTAATCGAATGGAATATCCTCTATATAAAAGAAAAATTACTTTAAATATTTCTCCAAAATTACAATTTATAAAGAAAATCGGAGATTGTTTCACCAATATTGTGGCTCTATCTAATATTAAAACGGTTAATTTGAAGTTTGTTATAAACCTTCAGGAAAAAATTCCTGAAAAAATTGCAAAACAATTAGTTAAAATTCACAATTTGTTGAAATTTTGGAACTTGATGGACCCACAACAATGTTGCATCTATCTAATGCCAAAGGGTACAGAACAAACTCAAATGGTAGAAGATCTAAAATTTCTAATTGATGTTTTAAAAGAAATCAATCTAAGAAAAGCATTTACTACAGATTTCAGGGTTACCCCAAGACTTCATGTTTTACTTTGGGGCAATAAAAGAGGAGTATAAAAAGATAGTATGACACAAATAATATATGCTAAGGACATTTCAGTTACAACCAAAAGAATGGTTTATATATTGATAGAATTACCAACGAGTGATATATTTGCTGGTCAAAATTTAGAGAACAAATCATTTTTAGCTTGTGGAAATCGAATATTTAAAATTATTGATAAACATAACGAATTTTATGGTACTGATATTGTATTTTCTGAATATGCTAAATTTGCTAAAGTTTCTGAAAGGTGATAAGGAGGAAAAATAAATGCGAAAGAATTTAATTTTTGACATCGGATGTAATGAACAAGATATAGAATTTTATTTAAAGAAGGGGTTTACCGTTGTTTCTATGAACGTTGTTAATAAGGAATATATAGAACATGATGAAGATGAAGATGAAAATAAATTTCAAAGTTATATTAGTAATAAACAATTGCGTTTATTAAATATCGATATAACCGATAAAAATTGTATTCCTCTAATAGATTTATTTACTAATTATGGTTTACCTTATTATTTAAAAATTGGTATTAAAGATTATGATTTTAAAATAATTAAGTGTTTAAGAAAATTAAAAGAAAAACCAAAATTTTTATCTGTGGAAACTATTTCAAGCGAGATTATAGATTTTCTAGCTTCTATTGGATATGAAGAATTTCAACTAGTTGATAAAAAACATGTAATAAATCAAATTCAACCAAAAAATACTAGTGAAGGAGATTATGTAGAACATAATTTTGTTCTTGGATCTTCTGGATTATTTGGAACTGATTTACCTGATAACTGGACGTTAATATTTGAAACAAAACTAGTTATTTTGAATCTTAGTACAAATATAGCTGATAAGTTTTATTTACATGCCAGATTATATTAAGTAAAAATATGAAATATATTATAATAGACCAATAAATTGATTTAAAAGAAGGAGTAAAAATGCCAGGACTAGGAATTGCGAATGACAATAAGATAAAAACGGAATCTGAATTGAAAATCATGGAAGACGAAGTACAAACTCATTTTATATCAATTTTAAAGATCTTGGGATTTGATATGAATTTAGATCAAAATTTAAACGAAACCCCTAAAAGAATTGCCAAAATGTATGTTAGGGAACTTTTAAAAGGCTGTTATGAACCGTCTCCAAAGATAACATTTTTCGTCAATACCAAACAGATTAACTCTATGATTGTTTTGGGTCCAATTCGCGTAAATTCATTATGTTCTCATCATTTTGTCCCATTTGTTGGTGAGGCTTATATAGGATACATTCCCAATAAGCTAATTACTGGCATTTCTAAGCTGGCTCGAATTGTTGATTGGTTTACCAAAAGACCACAAATTCAAGAAGAATTAACGGAACAAATATCGGAGTTCATTGATGAAAAACTTCAACCGGTAGGATGTGGAGTTTATATTAAAGCTCAACATGGTTGCATGCAGATCAGAGGAATTCAAGAACCGAATGCCTGGATGATAACTACTTCATTAAAAGGCTGTTTTCTTGATATTAGTACAAAAGAAGAATTTTTACATTACATTAAGAAATAGAATGAATAGTTTTATATGGATTACTACTAATTTTGTTGGGTTTCATCGATATACAGATGCCCCACCAGAAGTAAAATTTTTAAAAAATATCCACCGTCATATTTTTTATGTAAAAATATGGATAGAAGTTTTCCACAATGATCGTGATATAGAGTTCTTTTTATTCAAAAGTTTCGTAGAATCTTTAATAAAAAATAAGAATCTTAATAACAAATCTTGTGAGGCAATATCTGATTTTTTTTATAAAAAAATTTCCACCAAATTTCCTAAAAGAAAAATTAAAATTGAAATATCAGAAGATAATGAAAATGGATCACTAAAAGAGTATTATTAGATGAATATATATCAAATTGAAATAACAAATAAATGTAACTTAAGTTGTTATTATTGCCCAAGAAGTGCGATGACAAGACCTATTAAAACAATTGATAAAGATGTGATAGACCATATATGTAATATTATCACATCGAAAAAAGTACGATTACATCATTTTGGAGAAAGTCTTTTGGAATTAGATATATTATTATATACAATAAAAGTATTAAATAATAAAAAAATAAAAGTTGAATTAAATACGAATGGAATTCTATTAACTAATAGTAATTTTTCGTCTTTAATAAAAATGGGGTTAAGTAAATTATACATTTCCTTTCACAATTATAACTCAATTAAAAATTTGAGTGAAATAAAAAATGACAAAGATAAAATAAATATATTATTTTTTGACGAAGAAAAATATAAAGACATTATACTAGATCTTTTAAATAATGGATTCAAATGTTTTACCAAACGATTGCGGGACCTGGGTCAATTAAATAATACAGAGAAAAGGAGTGATTTCAAAAATTGTTCTTTTCTTGTAAATAATGAGGTGGTAGTACTATCTAATGGTAAAATAGTAAGATGTTGTGAGTGTTTTGATGATAGTAGTGATTGTGTTTTGGGGAATATTTGGGAAACGAATATTGAAAATAGAATTATTAAAAAATGTGAAACTTGTTTAGGATACAGCAATGATCATGGTGAAAGTGAGAAAAAAAATGTTAGATAAACCTTATTTTGTATCGGTAGAAGTTGAAGGGATAGAAAAAGATAAAATCAAAACTTTATTTGTCAAAGGATCTTTTTCTCTAAATGAAATTAAAAATATACTAGAAAAAGATGTGGATATTAAAAGGATTTATTTTGGAGCATGTAATCAATCAAAAATAGACAATAAAGAATTATTTGAATTTTTATCAACAATAGATGTAAATAAATATATCATTGTTGCTGAATATGAAATAGATGAAATTTTTAAGATACCGGCTTATATATTATCAAATCACTACATTCATAAAATATTTACTTTAAAAACTAATAATCTGACTTTGAGTAATATAAATCAAGTATCTTTAAAAATAGAATCAATTGATGGTATATTTATTTCAGATTCTTTTAGTTATAATGACTGGGAAAAATATATGGTAGATTACAAAAAATGAAGATATTATTTGTTCAACCACATTTCGATGATATTGCTTTTTCTATTGGTGGATCTATACAAAGAATAATAGGTAAAAAAACTATTTTAACGGTTTTTAATAAAAGTAATTATCTATTAAATGAAAATATAAAATCGGAAAATCCATATAATACAAGATTACAAGAAGACAAAAGTTTCTGTAAACATGTAAATGCAAATTATATTCACTTAAATTTTTTAGATTCTAAGTTACGTTCGAAATTAAAAATAAACATAGATGTTAAAATAAATTTATGTTGGTATGATTTCGTTTTCTTGCCATTATCAATTGAAGAACATATAGATCATGTTATATGCTTTGAAACTTTTAAAAATATATTACCCGATGATAAATTAATTTTTTATGAGGATTTACCATATGCCGATAATGTACAATTTAAAACCAATGATTTTTTAAAAAATAATAATTTTAATCATGCATTTATTAATATAGATATTTTTGATAAAATAAGATTGGTTATGTTATATAAATCACAGATTGATATTTCTTTAATAAATAGCTTGTATTTTTATTTACATAAAAACAATCTTTTTTGTGAAAGATTATGGTTTAAAAATGATAAAGTGTTTAATCTTTTTATGTAAATAAATATGAAAGAAAAAAATTTTACAATTGTGGTAAGAACTCTTGGGTATGAATGTTTTACTGCTTTTTTAACAGTACTATCAACATTTAATACTGTTGGTAATTTGTTAGTAATCAAAGATGGGGAAAATGACTTAACTGGGTTTCAGAAAAAGTTACTCGAAGTATTGATGATAAAAAAGTGGAATATATTTTCAGGATTAGGTGGTGGCAATATAAATAAAACTACTTATTACATGCTTAAATATATGAATAATTTAAATCGTAAAAACTACTTTATTTTTGACGATGATTTTATTTTTAATGAAAAAGTTATTCAAAACATTTTAAAATTTGTGGAAAATAAAAACATAGTCTATATGTCATTTATAGAAAATAGAGTTGATATAGGAATCAGAAAAGCACCGATGTTTGTAAATGATGATATTTATCTTTCAATGTTGGGATGTTGTTATTTACAAAAATATGATACTTTTATAGAAGATACTGTTATTTTAAAAAAATTATTAAATACTAAAAAAACAATAGATTGGTTTGTTTTTTCTGATTTAATTTTCAAACATAAAAAAATAAAACCTCACTATATATTTTGTAATGATAGTATTTACCATCTTAGATATAGTTATTCAGAAAAAAAGTGGGTATCTGAATTGGCTTGGAGTAAAAAAGTAAATAATTATGGAATTTCTTTAAAAAAAGATGGTTGGTCTATTAAAGATATTGAATATATATATTAAAATAGATTATGGAGGTTAATATGCTATATTTAGTTACATTGGAACCATTAGAGACAAGATATACAAAACAGTGGAAAGTATGGTTTAAAGAAGAATTTCCGGACTCGATTGAAATAGACGGAAAAACTAGATCTGGTATAAGTAATAACAAAAATTTTTTAGATATTTTTAATACTAATAAGTGGAAATCAGAACAAATTAGTAAAATGGCAGATTTATTCAATAAAAAATTAATTAAACCAAATGATAAATTTTTGTTTTATGATGCCTGGCATTATGGGATTATAGCAGTAAAATATATGTCACTTTTAAGTGGAATTAATATTAAAATCTATTCTTATTGGCATGCTGGAAGTTATGATCCATATGATTTATTAGGATTAGTTGGTGCAAATAAGTATTTCAATGGATTTGAAAAAAGTTTATTAGATTGTTCCGACATATCTTTTGTTACAACTGATTTTCATAAAAAAATGATCATAAATAATTTTGGGAATACATATAAAGACAAAATAAAAGTAGTTGGATTTCCATACAAAATAGATTATTTAAATAAGTATAAAATGGATCGTGATTTAAAGAAAAATCAGGTAATTTTTCCACATAGACTATCAGTGGAAAAAAGAATTGACTTATTTAGGAGAATGAAAAATGAAATAAAAGACATGTCTTTTGTTGTTAGTTTAGAAGAATGCAAAACAAAAAAAGATTATTATAAATTACTAACGAGTAGTAAATTTTTATTTAGTGCCAATCTTCAAGAAACATTTGGTATAAGTGCTGTTGAGGGAGTATTTTTAGATGTGGTTCCATTTATTCCAAATCGATTGTCTTACGAAGAAATGTATATATCAGAATTTAAATATGAGAATCTCTTATCCGACAATGAAATAATTAAAACGTTTTTGCATTTTGTCAAACAAATTAACTCAATGAATAAAAATAAATTGGATGAATTATTAAAAATACAAAGACAAATATTGATTAATAAATTTGTTGGGTTTGAAAAAATCAAGGAGTATATATGAAAACATATATTTTTCTACTAAAAAAAGAAAGTTTTTTTAAGTTTTTTGGTATAATAATTAAATAAGGTAGGTCATTAAATGAATAGAACTTTATATATTCCAGCAATATCGACAGGATGTTTATATGATGAAATGATTACTGATAAATTAATAAAAGAAAAGTCTATGCGATTTTTCAATAAAGAAAATTCTATTTTTCATTATGACAAAATTATGTTTTCGGCCGGACATAATTATAAAAAACCAAATTTGGTTAAGGAAATATTAAAAATTGACTTAACTAAAACATTAGTGATGGGAGATTCTGGTGGATATCAAATAACTACGGACTACTTAGAATATTCTGATGAGATTAGAGAAAAAATATTTGATTGGTTAGAAGAAAATACCAATTACTCTCCAAATTTGGATATACCACCATTTATATCATCTAGTAAAGGAAACAGAAGAAAAACATTTGAAGAATGTTTAGAAATGTCATTTTCTAATTTTCAATGGTTTGAAACTCATCAAAGTAACAAAACAAAATTTATGAATGTTTTACAAGGAAGAAGCATCGATCAATTGATTACGTGGTATCAGAAAGTCAAGGATTTTAATTTTAGTGGTGGGTGGGCGATTGGATCTGTATCACGAAATATATTTTTAACTTTGTATGCTCTTATTATGTTTTTAGAATCCGGGGAATTTGATAGATTTAACAGCAAAGGAAAAATTTTTCATATTTTTGGAGCAACATCATATCAAATTATGCGCATGTTGATTTATTTTCAACATAAACTAAATCAATTAGGGTATAAATGCAAAATTTCATACGATTCATCATCACCTATATTATCATCGGCATTCGGGTCTTACAAAACTTCTATTTTTAAATCGAGCAAATTAACTATAACAAAACAGATAGATTCAATTGACCATCTTAATTTAGATATTCCACTACCTTGTGATTGTCCAGTTTGTGAAGGTTTAACTTGGCGACATATATATCAAGAATTTAACGAAAAAAATCAGGCATTTACGACACGTTTTTATAGTTTTTTATCCTTGCATAATTTGTATCACTTTATAAAAGATAAAACTGAGTTAGAAAATATACTTTTCTTGAATTCAAAAGAAATTATAAGAGACATTTTTCCTCGAAATGATATTTTTATTTTTACATTAATTGACAAAATATTTGATTTACCAAAAGGAAAAAAACTTGACGAGTTAATTAAAAGTGGAATGGTTTTTAACAAATTTGAAGAAGATACAATTAAACATGATCTAAAGGAAATATTTGAATGAAAGAATTTTACACAAATGTGATTTCAAACGGTAACAGTTTATGTTGTATTGGTTACAATGAAACCGGTAAGAAATTTAAACGAGATGTTATTTTTTATCCGGAAATCTATACTTTGGCACAAATACCCACTGAATATATAGGGACTGATAATAAATTTTTGAAAAAACATAGTTTATCGATCAAAGAATATCATAATTTTAAAAATGATCAAAAACAACTAGATGTTCCATTATATGGGGAAATTTCGCCAGTATATCAATTTATTAATTCAAGATGGGGAGAAGAACAATCAGTATTTTGGAATCTAGATTTTATCAAAACTGTTTATATTGATATCGAAGTTTTTTCAAATAGTCAAGGTTTTGCTGAACCACAGGATGCATTATATCCGGTTACTTCGATTACTATAAAAGATAGTATAACGAAATCATTTTTTGTTTTAAGTACTTGCCCCTTTGAAACTTCAAAATGTCAATTAGACATAGATAAAGAAAAAATTCAATTCAAACAAGTCACAACTGAAAGGGAACTTTTGGAGTTATTTATTCACGTCATAAAATCTTTGTCTCCGGATATTATTACCGGGTGGAATGTCCAATATTTTGATATCCCATATTTAACCAACCGGATTTGCAAAGTAATTGGATCAAATGTTTTAAACGATTTGAGTCCTATTGGGCATGTCAATCCCATTGAATCTTTTGTGAATGGAAGTCGATTGTCTCATTGGGATTTTCATATTCCTATTTTAGACTATTTGGATCTATACAAAAAGTATGTACCAACAACAAGGGAATCATATTCATTATCGCATATTTCACAAGTCGAACTTAACAAAGAAAAAGTTAAGTTTGACGAAGATTCTTTAGATGAATTCTATTTAAATGACAAACAAAAGTTTGTCGAATATAATATCTATGATGTTGAATTAGTTTATCTTTTGGAAGAAAAATTACAGTTATTGAATTTAGCTACAACAATTGCTTATACTGCCAAAGTTCTTTTTTGTGATATTTTTTCAGCCGTAAAGGTCTGGGACGTGATTGTTTACAATGAGCAGAAAAAACGAAATCTTATAGTTCCGCCTTTTAAAAAAGATTCAAGAAAGGAAGAATATCCCGGTGGATATGTCAGAGAACCACAAATTGGGTTTCATGATTGGGTAATTTCATACGATGTAAATTCTGAGTATCCAAATGTTATTATTGATTGCAATATCTCTCCTCAGACTCTAATAACAGATGAGGATACAAGAAAAGATTTGATTTCAAAAATTTTTCCTAACAATCCTGGAATAGATTCTTTAGCTTGTTTTTATGATGAAACAAAAAAAGACGATAATTCTATATTGGACAATTTGATTTTCAGAAAAGTTGATACTTCAATTTTACAAGAAAAGAATTTAACAATGACAGCAAATTTACAATTTTATAGAAAAGATCAATCGTCTATTTTTGGTGATATTATGGAGACCATTTACAATGATCGAGTAGAAACCAAAAAGAAAATGAAATCCGCAAAAAGTAAAACATCTCTATATAAAAGTCTGGATTTGAAACAACAGGCTTTGAAAATTCTATTAAATAGCGGATACGGAGCATTTGCAAATGAAAAATTTAGATATTTTGATATTAGAATTGCTTCGGCTATTACATGTACAGGTCAATATGTAGTTCGGTTTATTGAGGAATATTTGAAAGCTAATTTAAAGGATCATATCGATGTTGTTTATTGTGATACAGATTCCGAATATATTTCTTGTTCAAAATTGACAAATAAATTATCACCGGGATTGTCAGATACTGAAATCGCTAAATTTGTAAAAGAATTTGGTGACAAAAAAGTGTCGAAATATATTGAAAAAGCAATTGAAGAGATTTATTCGATATTGAATGTCTATAAAAAATCTCTTGTTATGAAACAAGAGGTTGTTGGAAAAGGTCTTTTTGTAGCCAAAAAGAAATATATTATTCAGAAATATATTGACGAAGATATAATTTGTGATCCCCCAACATTAAAAGTTACCGGAATTGAAATTGTCAGATCTTCCACCCCGCAGGTCATCAGAACAAAATTAAAGGAAATTGTGAATGATATTTTTCTGAAATCAGAGGAAAAAATAATGTCTGGCATAAAGAAGTTTTGGGAAGAATATGATAAAATGAAACCAGATGAAATCGCATTTCCAAGATCTGTTCAAGGATTAAAAAAATATGGAGACGATGTAAATATTTATGCCAAAGCAACCCCCATTCATGTCAGAGGATCTCTATTATATAATTACTGGATTAAAAAATTAAACCTATTGGGGAAATATAGATTAATTCAGGAAAAAACCAAAATTAAATTTATTTATCTTAAAACTCCAAACAAAATTGGGGAAAATGTAATAGCGTTTTTAACTATTCTACCTCCCGAGTTGGGTTTAGACCAATCTATAGATTATGAAACTCAATTCGAAAAAACGTTTTTACATCCTTTAGATAACTTAGGAAAAGTATGTGGTTGGACAATTCATGACAAATTTTTTAATCCCGAAAAAATTTCATTGAAAACTATGTTTTAAAGAGGTGACAATTGGAAGACAAACAAAAATTAAAAAAGCATAAGCGGGTCCATAAAAATAGAGAAGCGATAAACAAATATACAAAGAAGTGGGCAAAAACAAATAAAGATAAAGTAAAGGGATATCAAAAAAAATATGCTAGAAAAAATTACTTACAAAACAAAGATTCTATTAGAAATAAACAGAAACAATATTATCAGGAAAATAGAGAGAAAATAATACTAAGAACTATGAATTACAGAAAGAAACATCCAGAATATTTGATTAAGTGGAGACTTAAAAACAAACAAAATTGGATTGACAAGTTAAAAAGATTGAGTGAAAAAAAAATAATATCATTTGATTTGTCAATTAATTATCAAAAAACTGAATTCAAAAAACTATTGAAATTATTTCATAGCTTTGATGAAATTTTGTGGAAAGATAAAGATTTAATCACATTGAAAATAACAATTAGCAAAACAAATAAAGTGCATCTATATGTAGAAGGAGAATAACAATGGATTTGTTAAAGAAACTCAAAAGAATTAATCCTTTTTCGAATATCGCTTATGATGGAATGTTAAGCGATATTACTGAAACAATTGATACCGGAAGTTATATGTTCAATGCTCTACTATCTGGTTCTATTTTTGGTGGATTCCCAACAAATCGGATTGTTGGACTAGCTGGATCTTATTCCTGCGGAAAATCATTTTTAAGTTTACATATCTGTAAAAGCTGGTTAAATCTAGACCCAAACAATTATGTAATTTACAGTGACAGTGAAAATGCGTTGGAAAAAAAGACAATTATCGAATTGGGATTGGATTCCAACAGAGTTTTGCATAGCCCTGTAAAATCAATCGAGGATTACCGAAATCAAACAATGCAAATGCTGGAAATTATAAAGGCTGATAGGGAAGCAAACAAGGCTCCGAATAACCCAAACCCTCGATTTCTATTCGTTTTAGATTCTTTAGGAATGATGGTTAGCGAAAAAGAAATCAAAGATAGTCTAGATGATAAAAATAAAATGGATATGGGACTAAGAGCTAAGCTAGTAAAAGGAATTTTCAGGTTACTAACAATTGAGTTGGGATTTTTAAAGTTCCCGATGATTGTTACATCACACACTTATGATAATCCAGCGAATCCTTTTAGTACTAAAAGCAATATTAGTGGTGGTACTGGATTAACTTATGCCAGTAGTTTTATTGTTTGTTTATTTCCCAAAGTTGAAAAAACTGCTACTAATACAATTTCGGGTCTGATTTTAACTGCCAAAGCTGAAAAAACTAGGAGTTCAGCCAAACAATACTCAACGATTCAAATGAGACTATCATTTTCCAGAGGACTTGATAGATTTTATGGGCTAACTGATTTGGGGCTCGAAAGTGGAATATTGAAAAAGGAAGGCAGAAAAATTATTTTTCCCAACGGAGAAAGATATTTCCCAAATGAGATAGACGAAAATCCCCAAGTTTGTTTTACCAAGGAAATTTTAGATCTATTAGATAAAGAAGCTCAAATAGTATTTTCTTATGGAAAAGAACAAGTTGATGAAGCATTAGAAAAATCAATGGCAGAAGACGAATTAAAAAATATCCAGGATATGATTGACGAGGAGAAACTAAACGAAATTGGGGGAAAGGATGTAGCCGAAGAGGTTTTAAATTCCGATGAAGCTCAAATTAATAACGAAACTGTAATAGATGCGGAATCAAACAATGAAGACGAATAAAATAGATAAGTGGATCGCAAGTTTCAAACCTTCAAATAAAACCGAATCCATTATTTATGCTGAAAACAGAATGTATAAAATTGGAGATATATTTCTATTTTTTCATGGTATAACTTATGATTCAACTGTTAATAAATTAAAAATTTATTGTATATACGAAGATAAAATTGTAGAAGAATTTCTTGAGTATCTTTCAAAAAAACTTCAAAAAATAATTTTAAAGTCTACAAATTTAGAAGAGGAAATACCAAAAGTGATTATGTCATATCCAAATATTGAAAAATCTCCTATAAGTTTTCAATAAAAACCATTTAAAATATACATGATGCTATTAAGTGATTTAATCCTCAAAAATATTTTATGTAAACAAAATATTAGAGATAAAATCTTATATTTTATTGAACCAAAATATTTTGAATCATTCGAAGACCAAAAGGTTTGTAGTGCCATTATTTCATTTTTTAGACAATATCGAAAATCTCCAAGTTTTACAATTTTAAAGATATATTTTAAAGAAAAAGATAAATCTTTGAGCCAGTCTCAACTAGATGCTATACTGGCAAAACTACAATTGTTGGAATCCCCAACAGAAGAGATAGATGAAAATTGGTTGGTTACGGAAGCTGAGGGTTGGTGCAGAACAAGAGCAATCTATAACGCCTTATTGGATTCCATAGGAATATTTGATAAAGCTAAAAAGGGAATGGTTGAAAGCATTCCAACAATACTACAAGAAGCTCTTAGAGTTGGATTTAATATTCCACAGGGACATGATTATTTTAGAGACTCAGAAAAAGCATTTGATTATTATCATAACGAAGCCACAAAATATCCTACAAATTTGGGCGGATTTAATCGAGCCACTGGAGGTGGTTTAGAACGAAAAAAATTAATAATTTTTCTTGGTATGCCGAATGTGGGCAAATCCAGACTTTTAGTTGATTTGAGCGCCAATTATATTCGACAGGGATTAAATGTAATTTATTTCACAATGGAGTTAGATGAGTTTACAGTTAGAAAAAGATTTGATGCTAATTTACTTGAAATGCCTATTAATTCATTTCAAACAGTTGAAAAAGATAAATATGAATTTAAAATAAATGGGTTGAAACAAAAATCATATGGAAAACTAAAAATTCATGAGTTCCCAACCGGGGGGGTAACTACAGAAAATTTTAGAGTGTTATTACGAGATTTAGAACTGAAAGAGAACTTCAAACCCGACATTATTACTGTAGATTATTTGAATATTATCAGATCGTTTAAAGTTGAAATTAAACAGGGGATGTATTTGTTTATAAAAAGTATTTGTGAAGAATTACGAGAACTTTGTGTCGAAACCAATACCATTATGTTAAGCGCATCTCAATTGAATAGAAATGGATGGGATACCACGGATGTTTTACAAAGTGCAGTAGCAGAATCAGCTGGTATAAATGCTACCGCGGATTTAATGGCAGCAATTATAGGAACCGAAAGTATGATTGATGAAAATCAATTAGTTATAAAAATTTTGAAAAATAGATTGTTTGGTATTGAAAAAGCTACAAGAAAATTCATGGTTGGTATAAATAATGATAACATGACCCATTATGATATTGAAGGTGGCATTACAGCTGATTTACCACAATCACCAAATAAAGAATCTACAGTAAAAAAATATGACTTTAATTTTGATGGTTAAAAATGTCAAACCTAATATTTAGTTTAAAAAAGAAGTTAAATGCTACTGAAATTGACATCAATTTATTGAATCTCTACGAGAATTCAAATGGTAACAAACTTACGGAATTTAATGAAGATTTCAACAAGATTTCAAAGCTAAGAAAAGCTATAAAACAACATATAAGCAAAGGCAATGTTCAGTTTTTAGTGATTTATAACTTATTCGTTTTAATAAAAAATGTTTTCGGTTCTCAGAGCTTGTCATATATAGCCGTAGAATATTTTAGTGAATCAGAAGCAGTATACGAACATTTTTGTAGTCTTGTCTATTATTTTTTTGATATAAAAATTAGTAATAGAATGTCAAGAAATTTTTTGTTTTGGTTAGAATCTAACGATACGAGAAAATGATTGTATTTTTATAAATACAATCAGAGGTTCTAATGAAAACATTTGGTGATTATTTCAGTGCGTTATCAAAATTTGAGATCTATACAAAAAAGAAATCCTCACAAAAATTACAACGAGTATTTGAAGACGATGAATTTCCTAGTGATGCCCTATATATTTTAAACCCAAAATTTAACTATGATGACTGGAAAAATAAAACAGTTTCTGAATTATATAGGAGTCTATTGGGAAACAAATGAGTATTGTAAGCGCATTTCTAGCTTATAAATTTGCGGATCTATTGGCAAGACCATTTAAAGATTGGGATGCCTTCGAATTAGGTCTAATCGATCAAACCGGACAAATTATCAGACAACCAGTTTTAACTCATGAAAAAAACGCCTTGGGAATCTTCGAAAAAATGATTCGCAAATTAAAAATAACAATTAATTTATTAGTTGGTGAATCACGGGCAGCGGCTATACTTTCAACTTTGTACTTACTCAAAGAATACTCAAGTGATGAAATTTTTAAAACAACAGTTTCTGAAGTACGAAAAACATATCCGGAACTGGATGCCTATTTGAATAGAAATCGCTATCAGATTCTATTTGAACAAACTTTGAGTTCTGATATCATACCAAGAGGTTCATATAAATTTGTTTGTGGCATACACGAATACTTTTTTGAGAATTCAGAGTTTGAACTAATTGAAAATTTAATTCCCAAAGAGACGGTGTTTGGAATTCCCATTTATGAGTTGTCTAAAAATCAATATATTACAAAAGAGATGATATGCAAAATTTAAAAAATAAGGAACTATTATGGCCGACTATATTAATTTATTGGGAACTCCATGGAATTTAGAAGTAACGTCGGAAAAAAAGGTTTATAAAATTAAGGTAGGTATTAACACAAATTTACCAGAAGGGCTAGATTTACGATACAAAAATATGCTAGCTAGACCAGGACAACAACCAATAGTTTCGCAAAAACATTTAGATGCTCATAGACAAAATGTAAATAAACCAAAATCATCTTCGCCGGTACCACAACCAAATAAAAAGAAACTTTTAAGTGACATAATGACAAGTGGAGCTTGGAAAAATCAAAGATGTTTTATTATTGGTGGTGGTACAAGTGTTAGTCAATTAGAAATATCAAAATTAAAATCAGAAAAAATAATTGCTTTAAATCGTAGTTTTGAAACCTGCATGTTTGCTCCAATTATGCATAGTTGTGACTCAAGATTTTATAGATGGATTCAGGCTTCAAAACTAGGACCGGAAAATCAGGCATTATACAATCAGTATAAAGGACTTAAAACGTGGTTAGATACTCATGACTATCCGTTCGGTCCTGAAGTATATACAATTCCATACTTAGGGCCCCATGGTTTGAGTCTAGATCTTTCTAAAGGAATTTTTGGCGGTAATTGTAGTGGATTTTCTGGATTGTCTTTGGCTCTAGCTTTAGGCGCTAATCCAATCTATTTGTTAGGCTATGACTTTTATGTTGAACCAGAAAAAACTCATCACCATGCCGGATATCCTCTAGCAAATCTAAATGAAAATGTTTTATTGGATTACGTAAAACAATTTGAGATAGTTGCTAATACATATAAAAAAGAGGGATTTAAAATATTTAATACAAATGAAAAATCCCGTCTTCGTTGTTTTGATTTTATTGATTATAACAAACTTGAATTTAATATCCCCAATAAATTTATAGTGGTTTCCTATTTTACCGAAGCTACAATTTACGAAGAAAACGTTAAAAACTTAATAGAATCGCTTAATAGATTTGGGATTGATTATGACATCAAAAAGATTTTAAGTGGAAACTATGCACCTCTTAATGACCCCTCAACAGTTAGGAAGAACTGGAGAATAAATTCATATTACAAAGCAGCTTTTATTAGAGAAATGATGGACAAACATAGAGGAAAAGATATTGTTTGGATTGATGCTGATGCCGTAGTTCAAACTTATCCGATCTTATTTACTAAATTGACTGATTGTGATCTAGCCGCTCATTATAGAAATGGAACTGAGTTATTGAGTGGAACACTTTTTGTAAAAAACACCGACAGAGGAAGATTTGTATTTGACAGATGGATTGAAAAAAACAATGAAAAACTTAATACCAGCGAATGCAATGAACAAACAAATCTACAAGAGGTCGTCAATGCTTTTCCTGATATTAAAGTTTATAAACTGCCACCAGAATATACAAAAATTTTTGATTTGATGAAAGGTATTAACGAATCTGTAATTGAACATTATCAAACTTCAAGAATGACACGAAAGGGAATGATTATGCATTTGCCAACAAATACAACAAAAGGAGAACCAAAAGTTTCAATTGTAATGCCAACTTTCAATCAATCTAAATATATCAAAGAATCAATCAGAAGTGTTTTAGATCAATCATTTAGAGATTTTGAATTGATCATTGTAAATGATGGTTCAACGGATGAGACAAAAAATATTATTGACAACATCAGGGATTCAAGAATAAAAATTATCCATAAAGAAAACGGTGGTACAGGAAGTGCCCTTAATGTTGGTTTTAGTGTATGTAAAGGTGAATACGAAACCTGGATAGCCAGTGATAATAAGTACTATACTCAAGCACTTAGAGAAATGGTAATGTTTCTTGATACACATCCCGAAATTGATTTTGTTTACACTTGCTGTGAAATTGGTGTAATGGATGAAACTGGGTTAATTGAAAAACGAAGAAAAAATTATAATGAAGAAGTGAACATGGAATGGAATCCACATAAATTTTTTGAACGATATAATATCGGGGTAATTTGGTTGTGGCGAAAACATGCTAGAATAAATGTTGGTGATTGGCAACTGACTCCCTGTGAAGACCATGATATGTTTTGTAGAATGGTTTTAAATGGTGTTAGATTCGCATATTTACCCAAAGTTTGTGGATGGCATCGTAGACATCCATTTAATTTATCGGCTAAATTACAAAGAGAAGGAATGAAATATGTTCACGAAATGACATCTAAATTGATTCAAATGAGAGACGCTAAAAATGCTTGATTTGAATTCCATTCGTAACGAACAAAATATGAATTTATGGAGACTTTCAGAATACCAAAAAATAACTAAATATGAGTGGTATTTGAAAAAAATTCCTAAAATAGTTCATTTTTATTGGGGAGCTAAAACTCTGCCTTTTTTAAAATATTTAACAGTGTTTTCGTTTATGAAATACAATCCGGATTGGGAAATTAGATTTTATTCACCTTTGACATTAAGTGAGAAAAAAACATGGACAACATTTGAGCATAAGTTTGAAAGAAATTTAAACAATGACTATATGTTTTTATTGAGAAAACTCCCACTGAAATTTTTTGAATTAGATGTTAACATTCCAAATATAGAAGATCCCAGGGAAATACCCGAGGTAATAAAATCTGATTATTTACGTTGGGACATCCTATCAAATGTAGGTGGGTTGTGGTCAGATATGGATATCTTATATTTTCGATCAATGAATGAGTTGCATTTAAATTCGCCGGAAAACGCAAATATTGATACTATAGTTAGTATAAATGATAATGGTAAAGATACATATCATAGCATCGGATTTATGTTAAGTTCACCAAAAAATCAATACTATACATACATCCACCAAAAAGCTATTAGAACCAAAATAAATTTTAATAGTTATCAAACTCATGGATCTGAACTTTTAAACAAAGAGTTTAGTTCCCCGGCTGAAATACAAAAGAGATTTCAAAATTGCGTTGTTGGTAATATTGATATGATGACTGTTTACCCATATCATACACATAAACAGATTCCTGAACTTTTTTTAATTAGATCTCAGCTAAATTTTACTAGCAAAACAATTGGGATTCATTGGTATGCTGGATTTCCGGATTCTCAAGTATTTTTAAATCACGTAGATTATAATAATTTTTTAGATTACAAAAATACGATTTTGGGTAAAATTATGGAGCATGTTATGAAAACAAAAAGTATAGATTTATTTTTGGAATTAACCACGAAATGTATTTACAAATGTGTGTTTTGTCATAATCCTAAAATGCAACCAAATGAAAGAAGAACTATAACATTAAATGATATAAAAGGGATAGATTCCCTTTTAGAATATGCCAGAATGGTTGATATTACCGGCTATGGTGAAATTTTAGCTCATCCGGATTTTGAAAATATTATTAAAAAATTATCAGATAAAAATGTTCCTATTCGATTTGTAACAAATGGTTATTTGCTGAATGAAAAAAATCGTAATTTAATTTATAATTCTACTGTTGATGAAGTTGTAGTTTCATTGAATTCATTGAACAAACATACTTATAAGCAGTTAATGGGGGTTGATGGATTAGAAGTTGTTTTATATAACATTAATGAATTCGTCAAACAATACAAAAAGACTTTGTATTTTTCATTTGTTATGAATGCCTACAATTTTGATGAGGTTCCTAGTTTTATTAGATTGGCAAAACACTACAACAAAAATATTTCATGTTTAGGATTGACCCCAACTCTAACATATACACCGGATTTAATTATTAAAGATACTCTGGAAAATCGTACTAAAATTATTGAATGGAAAGCATATGCGGAAAAAATCGGAGCTCAATTTAACATTTTTAACTTTGATACCCAAGTTGGATCAACTCAAAGAGTTCAAAACTTATCTGAACAAATAAAAAATTGTGACTGGGTTTATACTAAATTTTTTATTAATTCTAAGGGTGTGGTTACTCCTTGCTGTTGGTCCAAAATGATTATGGGAAATATTTTTAAACAGAGTTTCGAGGAGATTTGGAACGGAGATAGATATACTAAACTTAGAAATGCTATAAAAAATGGTGATATAGCATATTGTAAAAATTGTAGAAAGGACGGTTAAATGGAAATTAAACAACTTCAAAAAATCATTGACGAAAAACACAAAAATGGAATTAGTTTTTACCAAAATTTCAAAATTACAGAAAGTGGTTACGAAATTGATCAAAAGGCCGGTAACACAATCAGGCATTTACGACATGTGTTAGAAAAATTGAATCCAAGTAGTGTATTTGATATAGGCTGTAATTTTGGTTTATATTGTTTAGAATCTTCCAAATACGCTACGAGAATTCTTGGAATTGATACCATAAAAGATTCTATCGATTCTGCCAAAATTTTTGCCGAACATTTCAGTAAATCAATTGAATATCGAGTTGAATCATTTACTGATTATAACAGTGATGAATTATTTGATTTAGTTATTATGTGTAGTGTTTATCATCATATTTATAGAGATTATAAAAACCATTCAAAGATTTTTGAAAAGTTGTCAACAATAACAAAATCAGTGTTTTTAGAGGTACCGGTAGGAATGGAGGATATTTCCTGTAATACTATGTTCGATCATTATATGCCAGAAGAAAAACAAAACTTTAACATCCAAAAAATCTTTGAGGGGTTAACTCCTTTTTTCTATGGTGTATTTTTGGGAATGCATAGTAATGAAACTAGAATGATTTTTTTACTGGAGAGAAAATGGTAAAGGATTATAAAATTATTAAGCATATTTATTCAAATCTACAAACAAATAGAACCAATATTTTCTTAGTTGAAAAAAATTATGAATTGTACACTTTAAAAATTATGAGCCCCGATGAAAACGATAATATTAACGGTAAAATCAATTATGAACTTTATACAAATCCATATAAAAAAATATATCCAAAAATTAAAGATATTGAAAATATTGTAAAAATCTACGATTTTTGGTGGAACAACGAAAAATTCTATTTACTCAGTGAGTATTTAGAAGGTTCTAGTGTTTATGATGCCGAAAAAAATGGATGGTTTCAATTCGAAGAAAAACGAGAGATTTTATCTAGAATGATGCTAATTCTGTCAGAAATTTATAATAGAAATATTGTAATTTTAGATCCATCTCCAAGAAATTTTATTATCACTGAAGATAAATCAAAACTTACTATGATCGATTTTGACTGTTTATTTAAAAGAGAAACAGTATTACAAACCGATCATCTATTAGAAAAATCATTTCGATTTTTATCAAATCTCATTATGTGGTCAACTTTAAAATCGGAGGAATATTATGATTAAAATGCCATCTCGTATAACATTATGTACAAATACTACATGTGGTTACAAATGTATTTTTTGTAATAACAAAAATATGAAACCTATATTATTGAGTTTTGAGAAAATAGAAAGTTTTATTAGATCTTTTAAATCAGAGGAAACAGAATATATTGATATAAGTGGATATGGGGATGTTTTTTTACATCCGAATTTTAATCAAATTATTCAGTTGCTAATTGACAGAAAGTTAAAATATAGTATTATTACGACTGGCGAAAATTTAGATGTGGAAAAACAAAAACTTATGAGAGATTCTCCACTTAAATGGATTAATTTTTCACTGAACTCACTGGATAAGGAAACCAAAATAATGTTGAGTGGTGGTCAAGGGAACTTTGAACAAACTATTAGAAACTACGAAAGTTTTGTTAAAAAGCCAAGATCATATCATGTAATAATTTCGGTTATTGTTAATCGTTACAATTTTTTGGAAATGCCAAAATTCATAGAATATGCGCATAATACCGGAGCTGAAGTTGTACGATTACAGGAACCAATATTAGAATTATCACATATTTATCCAGAAGGTTTTGGACTAAAATATGATAGTAAAGAAAAGGAGACTTTAAATTTGACGTATGAATTGGCTAAAAAATATAATATAGATATTTATGGTAGTTTGAGACCAACAGAGGGAACTTCAGAAAAAATTGTAAAGCAACCAATTACAAGTTGTATTTCTCCTTGGACCGAGGTTTCAATTGCTCCCGAAGGTGAAGTTGCGATTTGTTGTTTTTTGAGTAGATTCGTTGTTGGTAATATTAATACCAATAGTTTTGTTGATATTTGGAATAATAGCCCGCAGTTGAATAGGTTGCGAAATTGTATTAAAAACAACGATGATTCTATTTGCAAAAAAACATGTATGAATTATGAACGAAAATAGTGAACTTCCTTGGGGTTGGTTTAATACATATGATATTGTGTTTTATCGCAAACAATATACTAATTTACCGAATTATTCTATAACTATTGAAGTTGGTTGTTGGGAGGGACGATCAATTTGTTCCGTGGCTGATATAATTAAACAAAAAAATATTAGAGTTTTTTGTATTGACACATTTCAGGGAAGTAACCCACCGACAGAAAAAGCCGCAAAAGAACTAGAAATAAAAAATCGATTTTTTCAAAACATAAAAAATTATGACATAGAAAAAAATATTATTACTGTGGTTTATAACAGTTTAGAAGTTTTTGATATTGTTTATATTCCCGATGAATCAATAGATTTTTTCTATATTGATGGATCTCATGAATTCAATGATGTTATACGAGATGTTAAAAATGCTATCAAAAAAACAAAAAAATTGAAAATTATTGCCGGGCATGATTATAGTATTGAAAGTGTTAAAATGGCAATTAATGATATGAAAATTCCATTTTATGTGACCGGTGAAAATTGGTGGTTTAAAAATGAGTAAAAAAATATGTATAATCGAGGGACATTGCTTAGCAATTAATTTTTACAATCTATTGAAAAAACACAAATCATTTGTTAAAGAATATAAAATCGTTCCATATTTTATAACAGAAAACAAATACATTAATACAGTACCATCAAATAAAGAAATGGAAAACTGTGATCTTTTGATTTATCAACGAGCTGCTTTATTAAATGAAAACATTCAAAAAATTAATGGGCAAAAAATTGCATACCCATACCCAACATTTAATTGTTTGTGGCCATATCAAAGAAAGTCATCAATTGGAGAATATAACTATAGATTGGGTTCAGATATTACAAATATTATTTATGACAATTTGGATTTTGACAATCAAACAATTATTAAAAAAGTACACGAAATACAATTTGATGAACAAGTCCTTAATTATATCTATAAAACCGACATAGAAAGAATTAATTACATAGATAGTTTTTGTGATATTAAATTAAGTAACATTTTTACCGATTTTACTGCCCAATATTGTTTTAATACATATAATCATTTATCTATTCAGTATAAATTGGATTTGTTACAAAATATTTTAGAGTATATTGGATTTAAAAAATTATCTAAAAATATTGTCAATGATTTTATTATGAAACCACAGTGGATGACTCCAATCCATCCAAAAATTATTCAGTACTTTGGACTTAGTTATGTTAATAATGATTTTCTTTATTGGTGTTTTCATCACGATACAGATTTTTTTGGTTGGTTTACATTCAACGGATTTATCAATAATTATATTGATGATATTAGAAAGAGAAAATTAAGTTCTGAAGTATATAATAATATAATAAAAAAAGAGGAAAAATGATTTTAGAAAATCAAGTGATTACAATTACTGGGGGTACCGGGAGTTTAGGGCAAAAACTATTGGAAAATATTTTAACCGGTAAGTACGGAATTCCCAAAAAAATTATTGTGTTTTCACGAGATGAATTAAAACAACATAATATGAGATTAGCTTACAAAAATTTGAATAAATCTACAGATGAAATCATTTATGATGGTAATTCATTTCTTGAGTTTCAAATTGGCGACATTAGAAACGAGGATTCAGTTCTTAAAGCCATTAGAAATTCGGATATTGTTATTAATGCCGCGGCTTTAAAACAAGTTCCGACATGTGAATATTTTGTTGATGAAGCCATTAAAACTAATATTGGTGGTCCATTAAATATTGTAAATGTTATACAAAAACATAAATTGCCAGTCAAAACTGTTATAGGTGTTATTACCGATAAAGCAGTTAAGCCTATAAATGTAATGGGTATGACAAAGGCAATTCAAGAAAAAATTTTTATTTCAGCAAATCTTTTATCTGACACCAGATTTGTTTGCGTTCGTTATGGAAATGTGATTGCGTCCAGAGGTTCTGTTATTCCTTTGTTTCTGGATCAAGTTGAAGCTAACAAAGATTTGACTATTACAACCCCGGATATGACAAGATTTTTATTACCGCTTGAACTCGGAGTAGAAACAATAATGATGGCCTTATCTCAAGGTGATAGAGGTGAAACATTTATTCCCATTGTTAAATCGGCAAAAATCACAGATATTGCGAATTCTATTATTGAAGAGAAAAATAAAAAATTAAAAATTAAAATCACTGGAATTAGACCAGGAGAAAAAATACATGAAGTTTTGGTTAGTGAATCCGAATGTTATAGAACATTTAGTTTCAAAGGATTTTATGTTATAGGTCCTCACCTTCCAGAACTACAAAAGAAAAAGATTACTGATTGTTTACAAAAAGAATATTCATCAGAAAACTATTTAATGACCTATGATGAAGTAAAATTATATTTGAAAAAATATAGGATTATCTAAATGAAACCTAAAATATTGATTTTGGGGGCATCGGGAATGCTCGGTGCTTGTGTAACCGATATTTTTTTGAAAACTAAAAAATATGATCTGACTGTTACTATTAGGAAGGATTCATATAATTCTGAATTTACAAAAGAATATGATTTTAGTGTATTGTTTTTTGATGCCAAAAAAGACAGATTGGAAGATCTTAAAATTACTAAACAAGATTACATTATAAATTGTATCGGGGCAATCCCACAACGTAAATGTGATGTTTCTAGTATGGTTGAAATCAATGCATTATTTCCTCATAAATTAGCCAAATACTCTGAAGAAAATAATTCGATTGTATTTCAAATAGCTACCGATTGTGTTTTTTCTGGAGGTCTAGGTTATTATATAGAAACAAAAGAACATGACTCCCATTCTGTATATGGTAAAGCTAAAAGTTTGGGGGAAGTGCAAGATGATTTTTTCAAAAATTTAAGATGTTCAATTGTCGGTATAGAACCAAATAACAATTATTCTTTGATGGGTTATGTTTTGTCTATTCCTATTGGTGGGCAAATAGATGGTTATGTAACTCACTATTGGAATGGAATAACTGTTTTACATTTTGCTAAAATCTTAGATGCTGTTATCAGTAATAATTTGGTTTTACCAAATTTGTTACATATTGTTCCCAAAGACATAGTTACAAAATTTGAATTAATTCATATCATTCGCAATGTATTTAAACGAAATGATATAACAGTAAAGGTATCAGTTGTCGATACCATTGATAGAACTTTAAGTACTGATTATGAACAAATCAATTTAGATCTATGGCAAAAACTAGGATATTCTGATGTTCCTAGTATTGAAAAATTAATAGAGGAGTATGGAAACTATTATGAAAATTCTAACCGTGTTTGGTACCCGGCCAGAAATTATTAGATTATCGAGAATTATTTCTAGAATTGATGAATTTCCCGGCGTTACACAATTATTGGTAAACACTAAACAAAACAATGCCGAAGTACTTAATAGACAGTTCATAAGGGAATTTAACATCAGAAATCCAAACTATGAACTTTATAATACAGCCACACAAGATTCACCTTTATCTCATCGAATCAGTGATATATTTTGCCAACTAGAAAAGATCATCGAAAAAGAAAAACCAGACAAGTTTTTGGTTTTAGGAGACACAAATAGTGCTTTGAGTATTATCATAGCAAAACGAATGGGTATAAAAACCTATCATTTAGAAGCAGGAAATCGATGCTTCGATGATAGAGTTCCAGAGGAAATCAATCGAAGAATTATTGATTCTTGCAGCGATGTTTTGATGCCTTATACTCAGAGATCAAAAGAGAATCTAATCAAAGAAGGATTTCCTTTAAACAGAATTTATGTCACCGGTAATCCAATTTATGAAGTCATGAGACATTATTTAAAAAGTGAATTGAATTTAGATGAAGAGCTAACAGAAATACAACAACTTTATAAAATCAAAAGGCCTTATGTTTTGGTTACTTTACACCGATCAGAAAATATCGATAACCCCAATAGACTATTTAATTTTATTTTGATTTTTAATAGGATTCGAGTTGACCATAATATTGACATAGTTATTTCTTTACACCCACATTTAGCTAAAAATCTTGGAAGGAATGTTCCTATGGAAGATCGCAAAAAATTAGTTTTCATTATCCCACCAAATTTCGGTGAATTTCATAGTTTAGTAAGGCATTCTGTTGCTGTAATTAGCGATTCTGGGACCGTTTGTGAAGAGATGAGTATATATGAAAAGCATTGCATAACAATTCGAGATGTTACCGAAAGACCAGAAACAATTGAATGTGGGTCGAATATTTTAGTTGGATGTGATTACGAAAAAATATCGGCAGCAATCAATGTGGCCAAAAATATGAACTCAATAAACCAACCACCTATAGAATATAAAATTCCGGATGTAAGTTCTATCGTTCAGAAAATCGTTTGTGGAATATAAATAATTATTGGAGGTAAAAAATGCCATTGGAAACATTAAAAAGTTTTGCTGAAAAATCTGGAATAACAATACAAAAAGCCGAAGAATACTGGAAGTCGGCTAAAAAATTTGTTTCTGAACATTTTGGATTGTCTCCAGAAAAAGACAAAGATAAGTATTGGAAAGCCGTTGTTGGTACATTGAAACATTGGATTAGAGCAAAACTACCAGAATCAGATTATCTTAAAGAACAAGTTGAAGATCTATTGAAACAACGGAAACCAGAATTGATTCAGGAGTTTAGTTGTCCAACATATGAATTTGAGATCCCAATTCCATTACTAAAAGTTCCTGACAGTTTGTATTATAATCAACCAGTTTTTGAAATCGAAAATGAAGAAGAATTCAATCAAATTGTTGAACTCAAAAATAAAACAGGTTATTGGAGAGACTTAGTATTTGACCCAGAAGTTCGTATATGGGCAGATCTCTATCCTTATAAGTCTTTTTATTTTAGGCATGGCGGAATTTTTATAAAAATTAGATAAAGTTTTTCTTTGATTTCATTTATAATATACGAAATGGTAAAAAATGGTTGTATTTGGAAAAAATGGGGATTAACTAAAAGTGGAATGGTTTTAGCAGAAAAAATCATGCCAGAAATAATGCGTGTAGTTGAAGACAATCGAAAAGATTTATGTATTGGAAAAATTGGAGAAACTTTTTTAAATTCGATTGTAAAAGAGGCATTATTTCAAGTTACCGAAATCCCGAGTAAAAGCGAAAAATATCAATTAAAATGGAAATGGAAAAAATAAAGTACATTGAAGACACCCAAGAAATTCCAGAGGAATCCTGGAAAGCATTAAAAGATTTATCATTTAATATAAAAAACGTTATTTTTATTTCAATTCCGGTTTCTAAATCTTCACTTTTTAACTCAAAAGGAGAAATTAAATGTCACAAATTGAAGAAATTTCGGCACTTTTCGAAATTATCAATCCCTACGTCAATAAATTCAATCTCATCACAGAAAAACAAAAAACGGTTAGCGACGAAGAAAAAATAAAATTGGATTCGGCAATTGCCTTCATACAAAGAGCTTTACCAGGAATATTTGCAAATACAGCATTGAATATCGAAACTTGGGTAAGAGATAATTTAATTTCGTATAAATTAATGTGGAAAGGCCGACGAAAATATTTTATTCAAAACAAAAAAGAGTTTTTAGGATTGATTACAATAATAGTTAAAATATTATACAATAAAGAAGTTGAAATAAAAGACGTTAGGATTTCGGGAAATAGAAGAATTATAATCTTGGTGCAAGAATAATGGAACCAACAATTCTATTAGTAGATATGTCAAATATTTACTGGAGTCACTTTTATGAGTTGAGCAAAGTTGAACCTGACAAAGATTCATCAAATCTATTTAGACATACAATTTTAGTAAAACTATTACATTTGAAACAGAAATTCAACGTAAGAGGAAATCAAATTTTTTTATGTTTTGATTCTCCTAAAAGTTGGAGAAAGGAAATTTTTCCGTATTACAAAGCTCGGAGGGCGAAATCAAGAGAAAAACAGGAAGATCTTAATTTTGAAAAATTCTTTAAACTAATTGATGAAATGACAGAAGAACTAAAAATTTTTCCTTTTCATAACATAAAAGTTGAAAGATGTGAAGGTGATGATATTATCGCAATTCTTTTAAAGCGATTAGACAAAGAAAAATGTTGCATTATCAGCAAGGACGCTGATTTTTATCAGTTACAATTGTTTCCTGGGTTTTTAATGCAATATGATCCAATTGAGAAAAAAGTAATTCCAAAATCTAATGATCCTTGGATTGACTTGCAAAAAAAGATTTTAATGGGTGATTCTGGTGATGATGTTCCCAACGTTCGAAGTGACGACGATGTTTTTGTTACCGCAGAAAAACGACAGAAACCTTTGGGTCCTAAAGCTGTTGAAAAAATTATGATCGAGGGAATTGAAAACTTTTTAAAAACAGAAAATCTCTATAGAAACTGGAATAGAAACCGAAGGTTAATTGATTTAAGTAAAATTCCACAAATCATTGAAAACACAATTATTCATAAATATGTGACTTCAAATATTGTAAAGGATAGAATTACTGTAATGGCATATTTTGAGCAAAAAAGTTTAAAAGTTCTTTCTGGACGCCTTAATGAATTTTTTTGTTGATTTAAAATGCTATTTATTGATTTAAAATACTTACGGAAGTTGAAACTGGAAGGCTTTAAAAAACTAAACGAAAACACTTATAATTTTAGATGTCCGTTCTGTGGTGATTCAAAAAAAAGCAGATTTAAAAAACGTGGATATTTGCTAAAACATAAACGAAAAGATACTCTGTATTATATTTGTCACAATGAATGTGGTGCTAATTTTGAATTTAGCTTGTTTTTAAAAAAATTGAATGTCAGTTTATGGAATCTTTATATCAAAGAAATTTCGGTTCTGAAATTTCGAAAACCAAAAATAGAAGAAAAAGAAACTGTTGAAGAACCAAAACCGGAACTTAATGTATACAGTATAAAAAATGCTGATTGTATTTCAGAACTTAATCAAAATCACTTGGCATTTCAATATTTACAAAAAAGAAAAATTAATTCAATATTTTATCAAAATATTTATTATGTTGAAAACTATAAAAAATGGATAAATAATAACTATATACAAGGAAAATACAATAATGATACAGAATTAGATCCAAGGATTATATTTCCTATTTATGACATAGACAAAAATTTGATTGGGGTACAAGGGAGATCAATTGAAGAAAACAAAATCAGATATTATACGATTAAATTAGTTGAGGATTCATATTTATGCTATGGAATTGATCGTTTACAATGCGGGGAACAAATTTTTGTTACCGAAGGTATATTTGATGCTTTGTTTCTGAAAAATAGTATAGCGATGCTTTCTCTTAATATTAGCCAAGAATTTCTGAATACATTGAAAACAGATGATATTATTTTTGTTATTGATAATGAACCAAGGAATAAAGAAGTTGTAAGTCATTACAAACATATTGCCAATCATGATACCTACGGATTGTTTATATGGCCAAGAGCATTAAAGACAAAAGATCTCAATGAATTGGTTTGTAAGGAATTTATAAATACAAATGTGACGATACAACAATTAACTGATTTTGTAAAACAACATTCCGTTTTTGGTAAATTATCAAAAAATCTAGCCGTTAGTAAATGGTTGTTTTCATCATAACCAACAAAAGCCTTTAGGAGGAATTATGAAAAATGTTAGAGTATTAGTTTTTTCCTCAGTAAATTGTAAACCATGTAAAATTTTCAAGCAGAAACTATTAGAATCACGGGATTTAAAATGGGAAGAGGTTCTAATAGAAGATGATATAAAAGGGCCAAATAGTTTAACAAAACAACTTCATATAACAAGTGTTCCATCAACAGTTATTATGATTGATGATAAACCAAGTAAAACTTTAATTGGTACAATTCCCGTTGATGCTATAAAACGTGAAATTGCACATGCCAAAATTTAACAAAATAAATTTTTATAATTTTTATTGAATTTTCACTGAACTCATATTATAATATGTATATATGAAAGTTTATTATATGAAAGAAAATTCGGTCGATGAAAGGTATTTTAAAATTTGGAAAAACTTCAGAGACGGAATTTTTACTGTTGATAATGAGTTTGTAACATCCATGCGAGGAAACTTGGAGCTAACCGACCAAATAGTTGATGAACATAATCACTATTTGGATCAAGTAGCAAAAGAACAAATAAATCCATTTGGAGGCATTTGGGAAAAATTCAGTTCATATTGGTTAAACTATTTATATTTAAAATTTGGACTTTTACGAGCTTTTAAATATTTTAAATATTTTTACGTAGATTCAACTTTACAAGATTGTAAAAACTATGTAGAAAATCAAGGGGTTCAATATGAAAGAAAATTCAAGATCTGTTAGTGATTTTATAGACCAAGAATATAAAGAATACGCCCTTTATGTTTTACATAATAGGGCAATTCCAAACGCAATCGATGGTTTAAAACCGGTTCAAAGAAAAATTCTTTATACGGCTTTAGCCAGATGCAAAACCGAATTTCTCAAAACCGCATCCCTTGTGGGATTTACAATGGCAGATAGTAATTACCATCACGGTGATGCTTCTATTGCAAGTGCAGTAAATTTATTAACTCAAAATTTTGTCGGGTCCAACAACGTTGAAATGTTTGAGGGTGGGGGAAGTTTTGGTAATCGATTGGTTCCAGAGGCAGCCGCAGCAAGATATACAAAAGTACATCTTAATAAACAATTTCTCAAATATTTTGATGACTTTGAAATCTTGGATCAAAATCATGATCCAGAAAATCCAGAGCCATTATGTTATTTACCTAAAATTCCTTGGGTGTTAGTAAATGGAAGCGAGGGTATAGCAGTTGGGTTCGCTACAACAATTTTGCCTAGGGACCCAAAATTATTAATCGATACCACAATTGAAAAATTAAAAACCAAAAAGAAATTTCCATATAGTCACTACAAACCATTTTTCAGGGGTTTCAAAGGAAAGATTGAATACAATCAATTGGAGAACAATTGGATTGTTGAGGGTACATTTCAGAGAAAATCAAATAGTACAATTACGGTAACAGAACTTCCTATTGGATGGACCCGTGAAAAGTATATCGAAAAATGTTTGGTTGACCTTGAAGAAAAACAAATCATAAGAAACTATTCAGATCCGGATTTTGATGACAACGGAAACATTGTTTTTGAAGTTCAATTTTATCGAAATGTTAATATTGAAGACGATGAAAAAGTAATCAAATATTTAAAATTGAGAACAAAATTAAGTGAGAATGTTAACGTTATTGACAATGAAAATCACCTAAGAAATTTCAACAATATTGATGAATTAGTTGACTATTTTATTGAATACCGAGTCAAAAAGTACCAACAACGAATTGAAAGGCTGTTGGCTTTAAGTCATCAAATTATTGAGTTCATAGACGAAAAGATTAGATTCATTGACTCAATTATTTCTGGTAAACTTAAAATTACAGAATTGAATAAAGTACAATTAAAAGATCAATTAAAAAAAGATAACTATAAATTCATTGACGATCTTTTGGAATTAAAAATCTATAAGTTTACTAAAGATGAAATTGAACATTCTTTGAAAACAAAAGAAGAACATCAAAAAACTATTGAAGACTTATTAAAAACAACGCCGATTGAAATCTACATTAAAGATTTAAAACAAAAGGAGAGATAATGGATATTCAATTCAAGATTAACATTATTGAGGAAAGTCAAAAATCAGAATTTGTTATCGATTGTATTGAAACATTATTGCGTGAAGAATCTATTGTTTTACCAAAAGCCATTTTGATTTTATCTCATTATTGGAAAATGTCAAAAAAAGACATTAGAAAATATTTGAGAGGATCTAAATTTGATGGTATGAGTTTAGAATATGGTAGCAATCCAGTTTGGTGTATAGTAAATAATGAAGAAATTAGACTGACAAAGTTTCTCAATATTTCAGGAATGGTTTTATCTAAATTGTTACGTAATATAATTAATCAAACAAATTTTTCTATAGGAACAGCGGCTAGTTTACTTTTACATTCTTTGGGAATTCCGGAAACAAATTGCAATATTGAGACATTGGGGAAGGCTGTTAGGGCACATATTAAAACTACCTGGGGGTTAAAAAACAAGGAAAATGTTTTTGACAAAGGGTTCAGTGAACACATTGATGTGATACAAAGATACAAAAGTCATGGTTGCAATGTTGAAAAAGTTTTGGGGAAAATCGGAACAAAATGTTTAAATTTAACAAAATAAAAATTTTTATTGATTTTTTGTTTGATCTATATTATAATGTATATATGGAGTTCATTATATGAAACCTGCAGAAATTAAAATTCTTGATGAAATTAATCACGCCTTACTCCGACCAGAAATTTGGGTTGGATCAACTCAATCTGTAACAAAATCACATTGGGTTGTTGACCAAGAAAAAATTTGTAAAAAGGAAATTGAATTTGTTCCCGCTATTTTAAAACTTATCGATGAAGTTTTAACAAATAGCATTGACGAGGCACTTAAAACTAATTTTAAGTTTTCGAATAAAATTATGATTGATGTCGATGTCGACGGAACAATTACAATTGCTGATAATGGTAGAGGATTATCAATTGAATGGGACGAAGAAAACAAAGAATACTCAGCGGCTCTGGCATTTCTAAAACTGAGAGCGGGTTCAAATTTTATTGATTCAGAAAACAATGTTAGTATTGGTAGATTTGGTGTTGGTGTATCTTTAACCAATATTTTTTCCAAATATTTTGAAGTCAAAACCACAAATACAGAAGGCAAGTCAATGCATTTGATTTGTCAGAATAACAGCAGAGAATATATAGCAAAAGTACGAAAAGTCAGTGGTCCAAGTGGAACTATGATTAAGTGGAAAATTGATTTCGAATATTTTAAAATCAATGGTATTGACGAAACTATGTTAGGATTATTGAAAAAAAGAATTTATGATTTGGCTATGATTTTTCCTGAAATAAAATTCAAATTCAATGGGATCACAATTCGAACTTCGTTATTTAAAGAATATGTAAAATGTTTTAATAAACCCTATGTGATATTCGAAAGTGGTGATTTTAAATTTGCTGTAATGCCAAGCGAAGAATATTCGTTTCTATCTTTCGTAAATGGGGTTGAAACCTTTCGTGGAGGAACTCATATTGATGGAATAGTTTGGGCACTGGTTAAAGAATTACAAATCAAAATTCAGAAAAAATGCAAAATCAAAGAGGTAAAACCGAAAGATATTTCGGACAAATTGTTATTTGTTGTTTCAGCTAGGAATGTTCAAAATCCAAAATTTGACTCTCAAACAAAAGAAAAACTTATTAATCAATGGGGCGAAATTTCGAAATATTTTAGTTTAAACGGATCAGTAACAACAATAGTTGATAAAATTGTTTCATATCCAGAAATTCTTGATCCTATTGTTGAAACCTATCTGTTGAAGCAACAAAAAAAGGATCTGGAAGAAGTCAAACAAAAGAATAAAAACATTCACAGTAGAAAAAAAATTGCTAAACTTATCGATGCTCAAAGCAATGAAAAAAATAAATGCGTTCTATTTCTTACCGAAGGTGATAGTGCCGGGGGAACAGCGTTGGAAGTTAGAAACAAACAATATCACGCATTTCTTCCTCTAAGAGGTAAAGTTCTGAATGTTTTGAATTGTAAGGACAAAGAAGTCCTTGACAATCAGGAAATCCAATCTATTATGGGTTGTATTGGTTTAAGACTTCGTGAAAAAGCAATTGATCTAAACTATGGTAAGATTGTGCTTTTAACAGATGCGGATCCAGACGGTAATTGTATTACAGCTTTACTTATCAATTTCTTTTACAAGTACTGGCCTGAGTTATTTGAACAGAAAATAATTTGTAAATATAAGTCTCCAATTATAATCGCGGAAAAGAAAGGGGATATCAGAAAATATTATACAATAGAGGAATTTAATCAAGATCAAAAAAATCTAAAGGATTATAAGATTTCATACAATAAGGGATTAGGAGGCCTAGACAAAGAAGAATATCGAAAAATGTTAAATGATCCAATTATTGATACCTATTGTTTTGATGATAAAGGAAAACTAAGTATTGAAACTATATTTGGATATGATTCTCAATTGAGGAAAACGTGGTTAAGTTAAATTTTAAGTTTTTTCAAAACAAATTATATAATAACAGAAAAGGATAATATTATGAAACTTAATAAGTTTAAAACAAAGGAATTTAGAAAAATATATGCTTTAATTGACGATAAAAATAGAATAAACGCAATAATGGCAACACCAGAAACCTTTATGAAATCTGCTAATGCTTCTGATGGGTGGCGTTGGGAAAAACTATCTGATCTACCAGTTGCTAAATTTGTAAAAACAAATGAATTGCTAGTAAAAAGTGATGACTAAAAATGAAAAAAGGCTACAAGATTGTATGTTGTAAAAACAAAAAATATTTTTCCTGTGTGACAACAAAAAAAGCAAGGGTTCAATATTTTTTTGATAAATTTTCAAAGCCCCCTAGGTGGTTAAAAGAATATGGGTTTTGGCTTAACTGCTTTTCCAACAAAAAAGATGCAATTCGATTTTTTAAAAATGCAATAAAATCTTTTGTTAATAGTAAACCACCAACTTTAGAATTAATGCGAATAGAATATGAACCCAAATCATCATCTCAATGGTATTGTTTCACTAGTGTACTAGCAAATGGAAAAATTTGCCCCGCAAATTATTCATACCCAAAAGGAACAAAATTCGCATCTAAGATTAAATTGATAGAACCAATAAAAATCGAAAATTTTAGAAAGGAGAAACGAAAGTGACATTAACAGAAATTCTTTTACTTATTTATTTGATTGTGTATCTTTACAATAACAATTTTTCGAGTTTTAAAAAAACATTGAAATCCTCTTTTAAATTGTTTAGTATTAAATGGTGGAAAAAATTTATTTATGAACGAGAAGAAAGATTGATGCGCAAAAAAATTAACAAATTACCAAAAAAATTTTTCAATTATTTAAATGACCCAAATTGTATTTTTGTAAATAAAGGTCCAATATTCGAAATAGATGTTTTTCAAAAAAATAAATCAATTAATAGAATTCGTATGTGTATAGACGATCATATAAAAGAAAAATTTAGTTTAGATAATATAGGATTAACAGATTATTACAAAGAGATAAAAAAATTGTTTCCAAATTTTAAAGAAAAAATTTATCAATATATTGAATCCCAAAATGGTCAACCTTTTTATTGGTTTTTGTTTAATGATATAAATATTGATGTTCAAAAAGAAACTTTAAATGATGACGGGGTGCCTATTAGAATATCTCCGGTACTACATATAAGATTTCGATTTACAATTTTAAATGAAATTGAAGCTTACAAAATCGAAAAAATAGAAGTTGTGGAGGACTAAAATGAATATTGAAGCATACATCAAAGAGTCCAGTCTATATGATGATACTAAAAAAATTGTATTGTATAGGGGAGTAACAAAACCAAAAATTTTGTTTATTGGTGAGGCTCCGGGAAAAGAAGAAAGTGCCCAGGGTATTCCATTTGTTGGTAGAGCTGGACAAGTTCTTAATCGATGGATCTCTGAATATCAATTAGAAGATCAGATTGGTATTACAAATTCTGTTCCATTGATTCCTCTATCAGAAACAAAATCAATTAGAAAACCAAGTTTAGATGAGATCAATTATTTCAGACCATTTGTTCAATTTATGATCAAAAAATTTAAACCAAAATTTGTTATTTGTTTGGGTGATACGGCGACTACATCGGTGCTATCAAAACCAATTGGAGTAACCAGAAATAAAATTTTTGACAAACAAACCTACGCCGTTATCGCAACGTATCATCCCAGCTATTATCTAAGAAGAGGAGATGATGGGTTAGCGGATTTCAAGATTATCTATGATTTGATTTCTGAAATTGATTCAAAGGAGAATAAAGAATGACCTATTTTAAGAAAACTAGTTTTCAGGTTTTATGGGCCACCTTGGGTATGTTTTTAATTCTTTTATGTGTTTGTTCATTATTAACAATGATTTTTTCTGGGTACAAAATAGTTTCTTTGGTTCTTCAAGGAATTGAAGAAACCTATCCTCTATTAGATCTTTTAAAATATTTAGTCTTGTATACAATTTCGTCTATAACGGGTTGGGTTTCAATTATTTTGTGGAAACTATAAAGTTCTTTGAAAAATAACTATATAATAATTTATTGGAGGTTTTAAATGGTATTAACAAACAAAACAATTGAAGTACTTCGAAACTTTTCCGGTATCAGTAAAGGTTTGATTTTCAATGATAAAGACAGGAATAAGGAGGGACATAAAGGATATCTTAGTGTTAGAGACAATGTAATCACTGCCTTTTATGAACTAGAGGAATCAGAAAAGCAAATTCCAAGATTTGCTATTTATGACCTCAATGATTTTCTTAGTGTTGTTGATGAATTCAAAACTGAAAAAGATTTTGATATCGAATTTAAAGATGTTTTTTTAATTTTGAAGTCAAAAACAAGTCAGGCAAAATTTATGTACCCATCTCAAGCTGTTCAAGAGCTTATGGAGGCCCAAGCAGCTCCTCTACGAAAGGAAAACTTTTTTGATGACAAAATAAAAAATGTCCAATTTACATTCAGTAAAGATGACTTTCTTAAGCTGAGAAAAATGAGCGGAGCCTTGAAGTATGACTATTTGTTTTTCGAAATAAAAGGTGATGTTGTAGTCGGTGTTGTTCGAGACTTAAAAAATCCAACCTCAAATAATTTCAAAAAGATTTTGGGGAAGAATATATTAGCCAATGGGTTTACCGGAAGTTTCGCCTTTCAAATGTCTGATATGAAAGTAATTGATAGCTGTGATTACGAAGTTCTTTTGTTTAATGAATCTATAGCGTATTTACGAGCAGATCAAAAAGCTTTTGGGCGTTTAGAATACTTTTTAGGAAAAATTATTCAATAGGAGTAATGTAAATGAATCAAATTGAATCGAGTCTTTGGGTAGAAAAGTATCGACCTAAAACAATTGAAGATATTATTCTACCCGAAAAAATAAAAAGCGTATTTCGGACTTTTGTACAACAAAAAAACATACCACATTTGCTATTAAGTGGTGGACCGGGAACAGGAAAAACCACGAGTGCAAAGGCATTGGTGGAGGAACTGGGCTGTGATTATATTTTCAATAACACATCTTTGGAGCGTGGAATCGATGCCCTAAAAACAAAGATTCAAACCTTTGCGGTAACAGCATCCAATGTTCCTGGTGTCCCAAAAGTCATTATTAATGATGAAGGAGATAATTTTACTCAGACATCTATACAGGCCTTGCGTGGATTAATTGAAGGCTGTTCAGCAAATGCCAGATTTATTTTTACAGTAAACTATCCACAAAAGTTGACTCAACCAGTTTTGTCAAGACTTCAAGTCATCAATTTTACTTGGGATAGAGAAGAGTCAGTAAAACTAATGAAACAATTTGCGTTACGAGTATTTGATATACTCAAACAAGAAAACATTGAAATTGATTCAGCGGGGCAAAAAGCGGTTATAGAGTATATCAAAAGAGTTTTTCCAGATATGCGAAGAATCCTTGAGGATTTGCAGCTTTATAGTTATGCCACAAAAAAAATCGATGAAGGGTTTTTGTTTATGTTGGATGAGTCAAAATTCATCGAATTATATAAAATCCTTAAAGAGAAGAATTACAAAAAAGCCCAAAGTTTTGTCAAGGATTTGGGTCAAAAAGACATGCAATTTGTTTATACACAATTTTTTAATGATTTGGAAAAATTCGTGAAACCAAAATCAATTCCCGAAGCGGTTCTAATTATTGATCGATACCAATTCAAAAGTTCATTTGCACCTAATCAGGAAATTCCTTTGATGGCTTGTATTTGTGAATTTATGTCATCCCTGGAATTTGTTTGAGGAGATAAAAATGGATAGTCCAAAAAGATGTTTTGAATGCAAACATTGGAAATTTAGTTCTGGGGTTCCAAGGGGGCTCGCATCGGGTACAAAATGGGAATCTTGGTGTTCAAAAGGAAAATGGAATTGTAAAGGAACAGAAGATTCTGAGCAAGCATACAAAGAAAAATTGAAAACAGCTGAAAATTGTAAAGAATTTTCTTTTATCGAAGAAAAATAAAGTTTTATGAAAAATAATTATATAATAAAATTTATTGGAGGTTTAAAATGGTAAACTTAGATTTTTCAAAAAATATTGAATGGTTTCCAATCAACAACGAGGATTTGTTTTTTGAACCAAAAGTTGAAAATGTTTTGCTGAAAGGTAAAGCAACAAAATGGAAAATTTTATATCGAGAGAAAACTGATGGTGATGCATCCCCAATTTCCGTGAGAACGAATTTGTACCCAATAATCAAAAATTTGGATCTAAAAAACGCAATTGAAACATTTAATAATCCCAAACCAATTTTTATTCCGGAATTGTCATCGCAGAAAAAGAACGCAATGTTTCAAATGGTTTTTGGATTCCCTGATATCAAAGTAGATGATATGGGAGTAACTTTGGTTGTTACAAATTCATATGATGGATTGACCAGATTGAAGTTTCGATTGGGCCTATTTCGTTATATTTGTTCGAACATGATTGTTGTTCCATCAGAAAATGTGGCCGAAATTCAAATCAAACACTACAAAGGAAATTTTCAAAAAGAGTTGAATGAAATTGTTGACATTATGATCAAATCAATGCTCGAAAACGATCGGTTGACAAAAATTTCAGATAGAATCAAAGACATGTCAACCGAAGGAATTGATTCCAAAATATCGGCGGGTTTTTGGTCCCTTTTAACCAGACAAGAATTTACAATTGCACTTTGTTTAATTCAAAAATATTCAAAGATTCCATGTTTAACTTGTTTGCCGGGTTCCTCCGATGCAAGCTATGATATTTCTGTTAAGGGATTTGATTTTTACACCAATTACTTTTCTGGAAAAGATAAAAATCTAAAAAACAAAAAGAAACTAAAGGAAACCTGGGATGAATATTACGAAAATATTTTGTACAATGAGAATGTTGATACTTGCTGGGCTATTTACAATATGCTGTTAAAGGCATTTCAGGTGATTTCAAATGGCAATGAACGAGTTCAAAAGTCTCTAATGCTTTCTAACGAATTTATGTTTTAACTACCATGGCAACAGTATTTGATATCTACCGAAATGTTATTACCGAAAAAGAGAAGCTTTCTGATGAAATAATCCAGGAAAGTTTTGATGTTATGGGTTTCAATAGAATTATGTCCCATGATAGAATGAATATATTTCTAGCTGATGCTGTCAATACCTGGGGATTGGCACAGCAAAAAATGGCGGTGTATATGTTCTATTTTTATGGTTGTGACAAACTCAAAAAGGCACCATTTCTAGATTTGAAAAAAGAAAAACAAGTAGAGCATCAAGAGCTCATTGAAGTGGCAAAACTATTTCTTCCGGAATACTCATTGAAAAAAATTGAGAAAATATTTCCTATGATTAAAAAGAGACTTCAAGATTTGCAAAAATCTTTGGATTATGGTGGAGTTCAAAAATGACAAAATATTTTAACAAATGGGCGAATATAAAAGAAGTTCATGATTCATTTATTGAAACTCCATTTACTGTCCATGATATATTAGTTGAACTTCATATCATTGATTTCCCAACTGACAAAGAAATTTTATTTGCATCTTATATTGATACAGGAGATTGTGCCGATGCAATTATTTTATACAAAAGAGATAAGAAATTATATTACAATCAAGCATCACATTGTTCATGTTATAATTTAGAAGGTCAATGGAAACCAGAAGAAGTCCATCCAAAACAATTAGCAATGATGGCTCCTCTAAATATAGATCATGGAAAAAAAGCAATTAAAAAATGGGAAAACATAATAAAACAAATTTGTAAAAATGTAACAAAAGAATTGCCAAAGTTGAATCCACCTGTTTCTGTGACACCAACACCAATTCCTAAAATACCAACCCCATTTAAAACCAATAAAATTATAAAACGATTTAAAAGTGGAGATTTAAAATGATTTGGTTTACATCAGATACTCATTTTTTTCATGAAAAGATTTTGACTGCGGGAGCAGGTAGACCATTTTTGGGCCTTGAGGAAATGCACGAAACTCTTATCGATAATTGGAATAACACAATAGCAAAAAATGATATCATATATTTTTTGGGTGATTTGTCTTTAGGGAAAACTAAACCAACAACGGAACTGATTAAAAGGTTAAATGGCAAAAAACATTGGATTTTAGGTAACCACGATTCACCAAACACAGAACAAAAAAACTCGTTTGAATTTGTTAAAGACTATTATGTTCTTAAATATGAAAATCATCGATATGTATTATTTCATTATCCAATTTTTTCTTGGGAAGGAAAGGACAAAGCCTATATTCATTTACATGGGCATTGTCATGGAGAAAATAATTCCCGAAGTGATAGACTTTATTACGATAACTTAAAGTTTGATGTAGGAGTAGACAACAATAATTTTTTCCCAATCTCAATTGTTACTATTGAAAACAAAATCAAAGAAAGAGCCGAAAAATATTTTGCAGAAATATCGGGGTATTCAGAAAATGAAAAGGGCCTATAGATCAATGGTAGATCACTCGGCTCATAACCGAAGCGTTCCGGGTTCAACTCCTGGTAGGCCCATAAAATTTATATGTGGTGAAAAATGAATAAAAGCATTATACGAACATGTTTGCGAATTGCTAAAAATCATTTACCAAACCACCAGCGCAAAGACGGACACAAACATTATACTTTCATTATCCAGGAAAACAAATTGGTAACTTGGTCTACCAACAAATCTGGAACAATGATAAATGGAACAAGATATGCTAACTATCAAATGTACCACAGTGAATTCATGGCATGTAAATTAGCAAAAGGACTTCTAAACCATCAGCTTCCATTTGAGATAATTAATATCAGAATGACGAAATCTGGTAAATTAAAGAATTCAAAACCATGTCCAAAATGTCAAGCATTTTTGCGAGGGTTTGGGTGTAAAGTTGTTGTATATTCTACCGAAGAGTTTTCAAAAATGCATTTACATTTAGGAGAACACCAATGATTTTTTTAATAGTAATGATTTTTATTGTTGTTATTTGGTGGACGATTGAAAAAGCATTAGAGGAGAAAAATGGAAATCATAGGCATTAATACCAACGGAAAAATTATAGTTAGGGTATTGGCAGAAGATCTTTTACATTGTATGCCGGGGTTGATGTTACAAATACCGGAAAACGAAGAAAAAAGATGGCGAAAATTTTTGGGAATAATACCAGCATTTGATGAGTTGAATTCCGGTATTGTTGTTGAAGCAATTGATTTCGATGATCAACGTAGACACGGTAAGATTTTTGATGTTCACATGGCCACTGTTAAATTAGATGAATGGAGAAAATCCGTTGCACGAAGAATTTTTATGCTTCATAAAAAAGCAAATTTTATTGCATGTCAGAGTTGGTTCGAAGCAGAACCAATTTTTAATTTCGTATTTGAATGTTGGCAAAATCAACCAGATACATTATACGGAGATTTTAACTTGAATTTATGGCCAGAATTTATGGATGGGGTACCTGAGCAATATCAAAGATCTTCACCAAAATATCTTTCTATAATAACAAGACAAGAAGCTTTTGAGGAGAAAAATTCAGAATGGTAAAAATTAGAAAAAAAGCTGATATTTTTGTTATGGAATTGCTTTGTATAAGGGCAGTGGGGCATGAAATCCACTGTTCTTCATTATGTCCATTACTTGAGCCAGGGTATGTACAGTCTAATGACGATTTGACGGAATTAAAATTTGACCGTATATGGACGTGGGATAATTTTGGAATGACTTCCCCGGCTATTCGTATTAATTGCGGATGTACCCCGATTATCTGGCCCGTAGAAATTTTACCAGAGGATAAAATAACATGACGATTTTTACTTGTTATTTGGATTGTATTTAGTATTTGAAGAATAGTAAAAAATGGAACAGTTATATAATGACAATGAAGTGAAACTATCAGCACCTTTCCCTTATTTTGGGGGTAAATCAATAATCGCCGAAAAAGTTTGGAAGTTTCTTGGCTATGTCAAACATTATATTGAACCGTTTTTCGGTTCAGGTGCGGTATTATTGCGCAGGCCGGATTATGACCAGCAAACACATGTCGAAACGGTATGTGACGCGGACGGGCACGTGGCGAATGTATGGCGGTCTTTGCAATTCGCGCCGGATGAGGTCGCAAAGTGGTGTGATTGGCCGGTGAATCATGCCGACTTGTCGGCCAGGAAAAAAGCGCTGATCGCAAATGAGGGCAAGCTCATTGATGGGTTGCTGAGTGACGATAAATGGTTTGATCCAGTAATGGCTGGGTATTGGATATGGGCTGCGTCGTGTTGGATTGGTTCGGGGCTGACTAGGGTTGGGTCGATCCCGCACCTGACCAATGCGGGGAAGGGGGTACACAAGCTCCCACATCCGATGGGCACTGGGAAAAGGGTTACCGATTCGTACAACACCAATATCTACGATTGGTTCCGCCGACTATCAGAACGATTGCGCTATGTTCGAGTGGTCTGTGGGGATTGGAGTCGTGTATGTGGCGGGAATTGGCAGGATAACATGGGAACGGTCGGCATATTTTTTGATCCACCGTATGGCGATCCTGATAGAGATACTAGAGTTTACCATAAAGAATCTCTTACTGTTTCTCATGATGTTGAAAAATGGTGTTTGATACGTGGGGAGAAGAAAACTCACAGAATAATAGTGGCCGGATATGATACTGAATACAAATCTTTAGTTGAGTCTGGGTGGAAGATACATAAATGGAGTGCTGGTGGCGGATATGGAAATTTGGGTGGGGGTAAAATTACCTCTGGTATGGTCAATCGACATAGGGAATGTTTATTTATTTCCCCGTATTGTTTACGAGAAGTTAATAATGAGGATAAAGTTATTATTCGTAAACAATCTCTATTTGGTCTATTTTAATATATAAAATTTAACAAAATAAAAATTTTTATTGATTTTCTCTCAATTTATATTATAATAAATATATGGAGAAAGTTAATAAGGAGTTCAAAAATGAACAAGAAGTTTCATTATCCACACGCTCCCGACGTCTACCAAAGATGTTGGGAGAATGAGGATGTCCCGAAATTTCGGGATATGTCGGTTACAGAGCTCATTCAGGTTTGTTCAGAGGACTGGAAAGCACTGGATATGCTGACCAGGGAACTTTCCTCGTGTCAAAATCCCATTGTTTTTAACAAAAAGTTTGTGACAGAGGTCCACAAAGCTCTGCCACAAATCGTGGAAAACGCAAAAATTAGTCTAGGAAAAAAACTTCGGTTAATCCGAAGTACAGAGCCGGGGCGTTTTTTTACTCCGTTATTTAAATTGGATCTTTTCATAGCCTTTTATATTGACAGGGCGATAAAAGTATTGACTTCGGAAAAGATATGGGAGAGAATTGAGTTTTTGGATATTGCAATGTCAAATCCTCAAATAACTAACATGTTAAAGGAAGAAGGGTTATGACAATGAAAAAAACTATTGTTATAATTCTATTGTTTTGCACCCCCTATTTGATAGGAAGTGATGTCATTTGGGAAGCAAGCAAGTGGACACTTCGAGCTACAAATACCTTGGATTGGTACAGCTCCATACGGGCGCTGGACATTCCTGGTACCTATGAATCTAATGTGTTGTTTAGACCACTATATAAAAATGATACATTGGCATTAGTTACAAAAATAATTGCCGGGGAGTTGATTATCTGGGGGATGTCCAGGGTTCGCAGGCAGAACCGGTGGTTGCCGATAGTTTGCAACTTTGCACTATCAGCATTTTTAGGGTACTGTGCGTACAGCAACGCACGAATAAAATAGGAGGATAGAATCGATCAATTAAGTTATAACATAAAATATAATATAATAATGAAAAAGATTAAAAAATGGCAAAAAAATGAAATGTCAAAAATGTAAGAAAGAGATCCGATGGAAATCAAAATGTCCTTATTGTGGATCTTGGATTGAAGGCAACGAAAAAAGACCTGACTTTTCATCTAACACATTTGGATATCAAGCCGGGGAATTCAAAGGTAACGTGAATACTGCAATTGGAATGGGCACTCCCCCTGTAAAACCAAAGAAGACCCCATTGTGTTATATAAAAGAAAATGGGAAAACATAATATGGGATACATACTACCACCTATGCCATTTCAATCAAAAAATTATAGCTCTAATTATAGCTCTAATTATAGCTCTAATTATAGCTCTAATTGCCGAAATTGTGGAGCGCCAATTAGAGGTTATAGTTGTGATTATTGTGGAACAGAATATAACTTTGAAAATAATTTAAGAGAATCAGAAGAAATTATGGTTTGGAAATTAAATGGAAGTTTAATACGAATAAAGTGCCCACATTGAGGAAAAATGAAATATATACCACCAACTAAACCCGGATATTATTGGGTCAAAGATAAAGGTGATCCTTTCATTTTACAGGTTAATTTTATGCCAACCATTAAGTTTAAGCACGGAACCCCAAATTGGGATGTTAAACAAGAATTACAGTGGCTTCTTCACTTTGGAGTAAATGTAAAATCTCGTGAATATCAATGGGTAGGTCCCTTACGAGCACCTGTTGAAACATCTAAAAAATATAGAGAAAAAATTCCAATTATGAAAGGATGGTATTGGTGCATAGCTCCGTATTTTATTGGTGCGCAATTTGTAAAATTATTTAGATTTCCACATGACCGACAACTTTATATTTTTTTACAAATTGCGCTTGCGAGACCTGTTACAAAAAAATCATGTGAAGGTTTTAAATGGTATGGTCCATTACAACCTCCTAAAAAATTAATGGGTAAAACATTAAGTTAATGTTAAAAACTTATTAAAATATATAAATAAAAATATGATAGAAATAAATAGTTTAGACAATAGCAAGTTTCGTATTGTAATGGAAACCTTAGAACGAATTGGTGTACCAAAAAACAAAACTAAAATTTTTTATCAAATCTGTTTTGTTCTACGTATATACAATCATTACTTTATTGCCCACTACAAAGAAATTATTGGGCAACCTTTAGACAAATCTGATATAGCAAAACTACACTCCGTAACAACTTTGCTTCAACGTTGGGGGCATATAAAAATTTTGGATGAGTCAATTGCGGAAACAAAGTTTGATAAACTTAAGGTTCTAAAACATGATGAAAAGCATGAATGGGAAATAAAATCTGTAATTAATTCTGCTGAAATTATTGAATTCATTGCGAAACAAAAGCAACAAGTGGCAACGGTAATAAATGGACCTATATATTATCCATATATTCCACTAACAATAAGAAAATCTGACCAATGAAATTAAAATTTTATCATATCACTGGATTTTGTGCCGTTCTTCTTGGTGGCTGTGCCGCATATTTTAGTGTATTTGGAATTTCAAAAATGCTAGCAGGAGCAACAAATGCAGCTATTATTATGGCTAGTAGTCTCGAGTTTTCAAAAATTATAATCACCTCATATTTGTATCAATATCGAAAAAAGGTGAATAAATTTTTAGGTACCTATGTAACCTTAGCCATAATAGTTTTAATGATAGCGACTAGTTGGGGCGTATATGGATTTCTGAGTAATGCTTATCAGACAAGAGCGGGCGAAGTTGAAAAACTAGAAACCGATAGTTCAACACTAGATGATCAACAAGGATTGTTGTTTCAGCAAATCAGAATTAAAGAACAACAAATGATCGATTTGCAGAGTAGAATCAGAATGCTAAATAATACCAGAACATCACAAGAACAAAGATTGTCTTCTGTGACTGAAAGATCTGATCGAAGAATGATCAATAATATCAGAAGGGATATTAGCGAAGCCGATAACGAAATAAAATCTTTGAATCAACAGATTTCTTCAATTATTACCGAAATCAATGGTTTTAATAATTCAATTCGAGACCTGAAACTATCAAAAAATCAATTGTCTAAAAAAATAAACGAGGCCGATATTGGGCCACTTAGATATATAGCAAAACTTTTTAAAATTAAAGCAAATCAAGTTGTGAATATTTTTATCATTTTTATTGTTTTAGTTTTAGATCCTCTGGCTATAGCATTTGTTATTATTACAACATCTTTAATACAGGAAAAAGCAAAACCGCAGTCAATTGATTCACCAAAACCAACAAGAAAATATACAAAACATACCTTACAAAAACATAATCCAACAGAAGAATTTTTCAAAAAATGAATTTTTATAAAGTTATTTGTGATTTCATAATATAATATAATTTGGAGTTTATAATATGAAAAACCTTTTTATTTGTTGGTTAATCGGATTCGTGGTCTTCACCTTGTTTTTCGTAGTTGTGGTTTCAGTTTTGTTACCACATAACAAATCAACGGCCTTTGTTTTTGGGTTCATTTGTTCCACTGGTTTTATTTTTTATGAAAATAAAACAAAATAAAAATTTTTATTGAATTTTAAATGTATTTATATTATAATATATGTATAGAAGAACTTAATAATAAGTTCTTTAGGAGGTTTACAATATGAGTAATTTCAGAGCTTGTGGATGGGCAAACATTGACCCACGAGAAGTCAAAATCAAGCAGGGATACAATCCCCGAGAAGATTTTGAGACCGGGATGGAGGAAATGATCGCTTCTATCAGGACTAATGGTTTTTATAGCCATTGTCCATTAACAATCAGCCAGAACGATGAAGAATTTGTTTTGATTGATGGTGAGCGTCGTCTCCGAGCCGTTATGTTTTTGATCAACGAAGGGGTTGACATCAAAACGGTACCGGTTCGGGTCGAAAAGAATTTGAGCGAAGATGAGTCTTTGGTTCGATCATACGTCAGTAATGATGGGTTGAAATTCAATCCCATTGAAGAAGGCAAATTGTTCATTCGTTTGCAGAACATGGGCTGGGAACTCAAGGACATCGCTTCCAAAATCGGAAAATCCGAGATGACAGTTCTCAATCGGATAAAGCTTATCAATTCAACCACGGCTTCCGAAAAAAAGGAAATCCTGGAAGGCAAAAAAGGAATCACGGTTGAGTCTTCCAAAACCAAACAGCGCAAGGAAGAAGAAAAGCAGATCATTTCTGATTTTCTGGAAGAACTCGATGTTCATTTGGATGGAGGTGAATTGACAGAAGACTGGAAGGCAGCAATCTCTCTCATCAAGAAGTACTGGAAAATCTGATTTTTCAGCGAGGAGATTGGGAGCGTCCCAATCTCCTTTCCGAGGAATTAGAAGGAGAAAAACAATGCACTCAATAGAAGAAATACGGAAAGTATTTTTGTTGACGCTTGAAAACCAACGGAAGTTCTTATTGATAGAAAAAATTTTTAATGATTTCTATGATGAATGTCTAGATGATTTGACTCAACCAGATAGTAAAGGGATTCCAAGTTGGGTAATAGACGAACTTAATTCGTGGAACAGAATATCAACTTTACATTATTGCAAATTTTACAAAGAGAAGATCTGTAAAGTTTGTCAAGACCATAGACTCGGATGGGAAAAAACAGAAACAGTTATGACAATTCTTTTCGGTAAATCACTTATATTGGAGACCGAAGATGTTTGAGGATATGAAATCAAAAAATATATACAGAAAAGAATACAATGAATTTATTTCAAAAGTTGAAAACTGTGTGGATGGTCTGACTTTGGAATTGATAAAACGAGATAAAAATGTGTGACGAAATAGATTTTACCAACGAATGTTTTCAAACTCTTTTGGTTGAGTTTCATGGGATGTTATCTAATCCAAGCAATTATAGTTATGTCAGACGGAAAAGAACTCGGATTGGGTGTGCTATTGTTGGAATACTATATGTATATGCAAACATAAAAGATCCGGATCCCATATTGGTAAAATTTTTGGATTATCTAGTTTTGGAATACAATGCAAGAATTCAATTATTTTGTAGGAGGTCATTAAAATGAAATCATATAAAGAACAAACATTGGAAGCTTGTAGAAAAATGATTGGACTATATGAAAATTTTGACAAAAATTACATGTATTTCTGTTGTTCGCGCTGTGTATTTTGTAAAATTTATTTCAAAAATAACGACTATCACACATTCTACACAAAACAGGCAGCTTGTCGCGGGTGTTTCATGCATTATGATAATAATCCTAGATATATTGCGAATAAATATGGTTGTACCTATTTTTCTAGTTATATCGATGCGATGAACGCCTACAATCAGTGGAGAGAAGATAATTCAGAAAAAAACCATTTAATTATGATTGAAAAATTTCAAAGAAGAGCAAAATTTTTTAGAGACATCATCCCATTACTTGAAAAACTCCCAGAGAAGAAATTTACTCCGGGCTGGTGGTCTTATTTTGATATTGATATGGAGAAATAAAAGAAAATGATGCGCATTAATACTAAAGTACAAGGAATGGTTTGGTTTACAGCGGACGAGCACTATTTTCATGAAAATATTATCAAGTACTGTAACAGACCATTTCATAGTATTCACTATATGAATGCAGATCTTGTAAAATATCATAATGAAGTCGTTGGAGAAGAAGACATTGTTTTTCACTTAGGTGATTTTTCTTTTGGCGACAAAGAAAAAACTCAAAGCATAATTGACTTGTTGAATGGAAAATATCATCACTTTGTAAAAGGATCACATGACAATTGGTTAAACGATGACATAGAAAATATTTTTGAAGTAAATATAGATGGACATCATATCGTATTATGTCATTATGCAATGCGGGTATGGCCAAGATCCCACTACAACTCCTGGCATTTATTTGGACATTCTCATGGGAGGCTACGCGAAATATACGGAAAATCAATGGATGTTGGGGTTGATTGTAATCAGTTTAGACCCATCAGTTTTTTAGAGGTTAAAAAATGTATGGATTTATTGCCAGACAACTTTAATTTTATAAAAAATAGAAAAAACAAAGGAGAAAAACATGGATTTTAAAAAGTATGTAAACACTAAACCTTATCCCAAACATGCAATTCGTAAACCACAATTTCAAGCAGACACGGACGCATTGAGAGATTGTAATACAAAAGAAATTTTAGAGTTTAAAAAACAGGAATTAGAAATACAACAAAACCTTCAAAAACTATATGATGAATCACAGGCATACTACCGCAAACAGAGAGAAGAATGGTATGCAGAAGAAAATCGCATAGTTGAAGAATTTTGGAAAGATGCTTTTGTTGAGCTTGGTATAGATCCTAATCACCCCAAGGCTGCTTCGCTTAGGCGAATAACATGGGAAAATGGACATGCTGCTGGGTATGCGGATGTTTTTGCTGAGGCAGCAAATATTGCCATTTTTCTAAAAACTGAGGAAAAGTGAAGATTAAAAAAGTTATAGTTCAAAAAAACGCAGTAACGAAAATAGAAGATCCACTTCCAGAGTTTGTCAAAAATAATTTATATATAGATTTAAAGTCTAAAGACTTATTCAGATTTACCGGGTTTTCTAATGACAAATATCATTTCGATGAAATTGATATTGACTTAAAAACTGTTTTATTCGACGATTATTCTTATTCAATGACAGAATTACAAAAGGATATGAAACTAATTGCATTAACTGATGATATAATACGAAAGGTTTTAAATCCAACTGATTTATATTCTGAAATTGAAAAAATTATTAATCAAAACGAAGAACAAATTGATGTCGAAACTAAATGTGAAGCTTTAATTGGGCGGAATCACTCAAATTTAGTTCAGGTATTGAAGTTTGAAATTGAAACGAAAAAACGAGAGATTGAAATCTACAAGATATTACTTGAGCACAAAGTGAATGCTTTGGATCAAATTGCTCATGAATTTGAAAAAAAGTTAAAAAAGATCAGAAAAGTTATTGGTATATTTGAAGTTTTCTTGGGGGTTAATGAAGAGATTATTCAGATTCAAGAAGGGGCAAACACTTCTAAAGACGAAAAACTTTATATTCATCAAATGGTATATTTTATGGATGAAGAAATTGGAGATCCAACTGATGGGGGACTAGATCATTCCAGACTAAAAGAATTTGATGACTGGTTAGTTGAAAATGAAAATTACAAGAAGTTATGTCCACATGAAAAATCTATAATTGCAATACAACCAAGAAGGTATAAAAAGGATTATGATGACGTAGATTATTTAGCCAAAAGTTTTTTTGATCAATATGATAAAAAAACATATTGGTTGATACGAAATGGAGAAAATTTGTATCGCATTGTTTCAGATATGGAAGTGGGCAACACGAGAGTTTTTCCTCAAAGGGATTACAAAATTTCTTCTAGAAAACATTCTTTTGACTGGGAAAAACAGAATCCAAATGCCATAAGCGAAGATGATGTTTTTGTTTATAAAAAAATAGCAGTATTTCTGCAAGGAGTTATTCAAAGAACCCCGATCTTTGAATTCGATACAAGAATAAATCCAATTGAAAACACGGGAATAGTTTTTGTTTATGATGTCGACGATTACAAATTACCAAATGGAAGATTACCTTGGATAGATTGGAAAAAACAAATTAATAGCAAGATTAAATTAGGAAGCAGAATAATTTTTACAAATTGTAATTTAAGATTTGATTTTTTAAAACATCGAGGATGGAAAATTTATGAAAACCCAGCTTCTGGAATTTATAACATTAATCGTTTGCGGTACAGAGAACAATATAAAATATTTGATGTATGCACAAGAAAAGATGAATTAAATATTGTTACAAAAGATTTGAATTTCGAATGGTTATATATTGCAATCAACCCCGGAGATTTACGATGGAAATACAATAGACGGGAAAATGATGTGGTTGAATATAAAAGAAAACGAGCGATAACATTGGAGATTCGCCGTGATGATGATTTTATTTTAAATTATGACGATATTTCTGTAGATGATATTGATTACTATTTAAACAATAGAATTGATCGGGCAAACTATTTGAGAATGATTCCTAGTTTGATTGAAGTTAAAAAACAAAAAATAGAGGAAATGAAACTTGAACATGATTTTGCTCAACTAGTTAAAAATAGAAATCCTGATATTGATGATAAATTAATACAAAAAGCAATTGAATGGTGGAAGAAAAAAGTTGTGTTTAAAAGACCGATTACTTCAGATGATGCTAAAGCATTGAGAATGATTGAATCTAAGATTAAAAAGGTTGAATTTGAGGAAGAAGATGAACAATATTAATTCTGGTTTTATAGTATTTAACGATAAAGGAATTCTTAGATCTACAAGAGAAATGACAGATTTTGTAAAAGCGTCCTTTTTATTGCTAAATTTTGTCGAAGATGATACACTTAAACAAGTCAAAGAGAGTATAAGAAAACAATGTTATACCGTGGTATGCGTAGAAAAAACAGAAGATTTTGTAAGGGTAGTTTGTAAACCCACTGGTAAAAATCTGCTAATAGATTCAATCGAAATACGAGAGTATAGTTTAGAAGAAGTTGTTAATGAAGGACTTTCTCTAAATAATATTAGAGTTGGAACAATTTTGTTTGTAACAAATCGATTAAAACAAATTAAAATGAATTAATATGGTCTATTTAAGTTTTTATTTATTTTATTATATAATAAAAGCAGGATAAAAAAATGATAATCACTCAAAAAATGATTACGAAATGGGGGCCTGGATTCAATAAGGAAGGAGAGACATTTTATCCTGAAAATTTAAAAAAACTTTTTGGCAAAGGGAAAACCCCGTTGGAAATAATTGATGGATTGCCAGAAATGATAATATTGGAAAAGTTGTGGATACTTATACGGCCAGAGATAATTCCAGAGAAACTACAGAGAAAACTAGATTATGATTTTATTGAGCATGTTATGCCAATTTGGTCAAAACGACATCCAAATGACGACCGACCTGAAATTGTCCTTAAATTTAAACAAAAATATCTATGTGGTAATGAATCTGAAACTGAGTGGATTATGATAAAGGAATTATCTCATAATGTAGTGTTTGATACAGAATGGTCAATGAATACCACAGAAGAACAAGATAATGAGTGGCTAAAGATAATAATTGCAGAAAATTATTGGCAGCTTAATCATATCCGTGAAATATTAGTGGAAATGAAAAAATCCACAGGAGTTAAAAATGAAAACTGAGGTGTATAAACACTTTGCTGAGGTTGGTTTAACAGATATACAAAAAAAGATTATTAATGTGGCGATAATCTCCAGGGAGGAGGTGATGGGGTGAAGATTTATAGGGGAGAACCTCAGGTTGGCGACTACGTATTGGCAACGAAATTTAGCGACGGCGACCCTCGCGACCGGTGGTGTGTCGGTTTTGTCAAGGAAATTGACAAGAATAACGGCAAGAAGTATTGCGTTACTTTCGATGAGCAAACACAGTGGTTTAGACGGGCATGCAAAATAGATCGGGAATTAGGTGAGTGGATAGTGAAACACATAAAAACACTTGAACAAGCGAGCTACAGTATATGGTTTTATGCTCGACAGGAGAAGGCACGACGGGCAATAGAAGAGGTGATGCGATGAAAATTGAAGTGTATAGACATTTTGCCGAGATTGGTTTAAAAGATATACAAAAAAAGATTATTGCTGATAATTGCTTTGATTCAAACCTTATGAATAAGAAAATAAAAAATTGGGAAAAAGGAAAGAAATTTTGTAAATCAACCGCCACTCGGAACAAGAGAAGGAGATAAAAAATGAATAAATTTACAAAAAAAGGTGTAATTGTAAAAGGCTTTAAGTTGACAAACATCGATATGAAATGCCGAGGATTTCAATTCGAGTTAGGAAAATGGCATACCCACAAAGGTAAAGTTGTTTTATGTCAAGCTGGATTTCACTTCTGTAAGTTTCCTTCTGGCCCATGGAGTTGGGTTGAGGGATCAAGATTGTTTGAGATTGAAGCCGAATATGTGTTGTTAAACACTTCATCTGATTCAGGAGCAGCTGTAAAGTTTGTATGTAAAAAAATAAAACTGGTTAGAGAAATAGCTATTGGTAGTACTAACACCGGAAATACCAATACTGGTTCTAAAAACATTGGTAGTAGAAATACTGGCCATAGAAATTTTGGAGATCGAAATACCGGCGATGGAAATACCGGCGATGAAAATACCGGTTATGGTAATTTAGGAAATCAAAATACCGGTAATAAAAACACTGGTAATGAAAATACCGGTTATGGTAATTTAGGAAATCAAAATACCGGTTACAAAAATATCGGCAATGGAAATTCCGGTTACAAAAATATCGGCAATGGAAATTCCGGTAAAGGCAACATTGGAGATGAAAATACTGGCGGTGGTAATTGCGGTAATTGTTATTCTGGGTATTTTAATATAGGATCAGCTCCATTATATATTTTTAACAAAAAAGTTGAAAATAATTGTATTTTTTTAAATATGGAATTAATTCAAAATTTAATCGCGATGTTACATAGCGATGATCCATTTGATCCTACTCCATATTTGTCAATCCCCAATGCTACTATAAAAAAAATAAAGTTACTGCATAAAGCTCATATTGAAGCCAGGAGAATACGTGAAAGACATTAAATACTATTTAGATTTACCATACACGATTGTTTTAAAAAAAGAACCTCTTGGCGGATATTTTGTAAAAATAAAAGAACTTAATGGCCACGCTATTATTTCTAGATCGAAGACTAATTATATATATGAAAAAATATCTTAGATTTACTCGTTATAGCGAATATGGATATTTTTGGTTTTCAAAAAAACAACGAACAATCAGTGGGTCAACCAAGAACTTTGCGTATATTTTTAGATTAGACAAAGTTGTGGAATATACAGAATGGTCAAGAACTCGTAGAAATTTGTCAGATTTTAGCGATATCGAATATTTGGGGTTTGGTTATTATTCTCATTCTAAACATACCTCAGATTTCTACAATGACATTTCAAAGTACACTATACCAGAAATGATTTATTGGTGGTAAAATTAGTAGAGGAGGAAAAAATGAAAAAAGAAAAAATTAGGTTTGTTTATGGTCTAGTTGATGAGTTGAATGAAATTTATTCTGTCATTGCGCTAACTGACGAAGAAGCAAAGGACTTGAATCGTGATGTATCTTTAAGAATGGGAGGACCGGAGTGGCGCTGGAAAAAATTGTCTACTTTTGTTGTTTCTTCTACATGTAACATTGGAAGATACTGCGGAAATTCTTGAATAGGTTAAAAGATTTTAACTATGAAAGAAAAAATTAATTGTAAAAATTGTGATAATTCTAACAGATTATTGTTCAATGTAATTATAATTTCTGTAAACTAAAATACAAATGAATATTATCGAAACTATAAAAGAATACTTGGATCATATCTATGGTACTTTAAAGAAATGAAAAGATATATAAATTATTTAAAATATATTATTAAACACAAATGGTTTGTTTTAATCGCCGGCTATAGAATAAATGCTCCATTTTTCAGAATTGTCTTTCATGACACCAGTAAATTTTTACCCCGAGAGTTTTTATCATACGCAAAAACATTTTATAGTAGAACCGGTAAAAAGCAATACATAGAAGATAAAAATTTTAAACTAGCATGGTTATTGCATCAACATCGAAATCCACATCATTGGCAATATTGGATTTTAAAAGAGGATAGTGGAAAAATTATACCAATTGAAATTCCTAAACATTATGCCCTAGAAATGATCGCTGATTGGATGGGGGCGGGAAGGGCTATTACTGGAAAATGGGATTGCAAAGAATGGTATAATAAAAACAAAAATAAAATTATTTTTAATGAAAAAACTAGAGAATTTGTTGAATCAATTATAAACAAAGGAGATTAAAAAATGTTGCAGATCTTAACAACATCTGAAAACTTTTGGATTGGTATCAAAATTGAAACACAAAAACAAGCCAATGAATATATACCAATATTGTTACAAACACAAGCTAGAAAACGATTTGTTATAGTAAATCCAAAATCTGAATTTATTGATTTAAAAAATATCTCTATTGATTTGCCATCAAAAACTGGACAACGATATACATACGTAGATTGCCTTGACAAACATTTTTGTGGTGATACTCCATTTTTAGGGTCTGTTAATTGGGTGATCTGTCAAGAAGGTATAAGAAAGTGGATAACAAAATTAAACAATCAATGTCTGGAAGCCCAAGTACCATTTCTATTTTTAAAAGAGTGGCAAAATATTTTAAGTTCTTTTTAATTTTATTATATAATAGATAAAAAGGAGCTAAAAATGATTTCTATTTACGAAACATTAAAAAAGGTTGGGGAAACTTCATCACGACTCGAAAAAGAAAAAATTATAAAAGAATTTTCATGTGAAACCCTAAAAATGGTTTTTAATATGACGTATGAACCCACAAAAATGTTTCATGTAAACAAATTACCCGATATACGAACAGTTGATCAAGGTTGGAGTTTTGAAAGCAAACAACAAACTATCTTCGATCTCTTATTGAACTTATCAAATAGAGTATATACCGGGCATGAAGCACTTAACAAAATAGCTGAAACTCTTGATGGTTGTGATAAATCCACTTTGGAAATCTTTGAAAAAATCATCAACAAAGATATGAAAATTGGGGTTTCTACAAAGACATTGAATAAAATTTTTGGTCCAACCTTTGTTTCTGAATTCAAAGTTCAGTTAGCCAATAAATATGATCCACAAAAAAAGTATGATACGGACACTTGGAATGTTACTCCAAAACTTGATGGTTTACGAGCTGTCTATATCAGAGGCCTTGGATTTTTCTCCCGTGGAGGAAAAGAAATTTTTGGGTTTGATCATATTATCGCTGAAATCGAAACTATTTTTAAAAAATTTGAAGACATAGAAATGCTCGATGGGGAATTGTACGCTGATAATATTGGGTTCCAGGAAATCCAAGGAATCGTAACTTCTAATGTCAACATAGATCCAGAAAAGAAACAAAAAATTAAATACATGATTTTTGCTATGATTTCGAAATCTATTGGTAATACAAATGAAATGTCCGACAAAATGCGGGAAGTTAAAAATATCTGTGATTTTCAATATCTAAAATTTTTAATTGGAATCGATGTCAATAGTTGCGAGGTTATGGTTTTAGCCAAAGTTTTTGTTGAAAACAATTATGAAGGGGCTATGTTGAGACATCCTATACGACATTATAATTTTGATCGGTCAGATGACCTTCTGAAATTAAAATTTATGATGGATGCGGACTTGACTGTAGTTGGATTTGAAGAAGGTGAAGGAAAACATATTGGTAAACTTGGGGCTTTAATAGCCAAAGGAAATGTAGATGGGCATCAAATCCAATGTAAAATTGGTAGTGGATTTGATGATAAAACAAGGGTTGAAATCTTTTTGAATCAATCTAAGTACATAGGAAAAACGGTTAGTGTTCAATATCAAAATCTAACCGATGATAAAATCTCATTGAGATTTCCTGTGTTTTTGGGATTTAGGGAGGACAAATGAGATTTTTACAAAATATGTTAGCTAATTGGGAGAAAAACAATGAATAAACTCTTAGAGTATGCTTTAACTGAACTTGGAAATGGAGAAGAAGGTGGAAACAATATGGGCCCACACATTATTCGTTATTATAACGGAAAAACAGATGAGGGCCAGGCTTGGTGTATGCCATTTGTAAGTTATTGTATGCTTCAAGTTGGATATTTTGACAATGATTTGTTTTTGGAATATCATATTTCAGCAAGAAAGGCCTGGAATGAATATAGAAAAGTATTTGAAGTTACAGACCCACAACTAGGCGATCTAGCATTTTATTCAAGGCCTCCACAGACTTGGACTGGTCATGTTGGTATTGTATCTGAAGTCAATCCAGCAACATACAAAAATATTGAAGGTAATGTTGGGGCATATCCATCAAAGGTAAAATTTGTTCAACACAAATTCAGCGATCCATTGTTTTTAGGATTTATTCGACTTCCGGAGATCTAAAAAAAATGCAAAAATGCGTAATTAATTGCTACCGGTGCAAAAGGAAGATTTGTCCATTTTGCGAGGGGTGTTTAAAGTGGGAACAACTTACGGAACTTTTAAAAGATGAAAAAAATCCAGGAAATTGTTCTCATTTTTTAACTATAAGGGATAATGCTCTTGATTATTGTGCTCCATCTATTCTAGCGAGACATTTTGTAAATTTAAGAATTAAAGAACTTGAAGAAACTTCAAAACGTAATGAAGGATTAATAAAATGCAAAAATGTATAATTGATTGCAACAAATGCACTAAAAAGGTTTGTTACTTCTGTAAAAATTGTGAAAGATGGGATCAATACACTGAACTTTTAAAGAATGAAAAAAACCCACATAATTGTGCTAATTGGTTATGTAACAATGTTTTGGATTATTGTGCTCCTTCAATTTTAGCAAAACATTTTAATTTTTCATTGTTAAAAGACACAGAGAAACCAAAAAAGGACGCAAATAAACTTATACAAATGGAAATTGTTTTTGTATTAATTATGTTTTTGAATTTAATCATGTTGATAATTAATTTTATTTTTTAAGAAATAAAAATGAAAAACATAAAAGACTTCGGATTTGATTTGGATCAGTACTTGAACATTTACGATGGGTTATTCTCAGATGATCCAGAAGCAGTTGATTCAAAGGCAATCGCAAAAGATTTTGAACAAGTAGGAAACGCTTTGCGATATGCCCTAGGAATTAGTCAACCTCCACAAACGGTAAATGATCAAATTCAAACTGGAAGATGTGATTATTGCTGTCGAAATAAAGTTTTAACTTATCCTGTATTGTTACGAAAATCAATTCAATCGGAATTTGATGGTCAAGTATATTTAATCTGCAAAAAGTGTTTACCATATTTGAAAGGACTGTTTAAATATGTAAGTGAGTCAAAATGAAAGGCTACAAGATTGTATATTGTAAAAACAAAGGTGGAAGGCCTGAGTACTTTTCTGTGTATGCAGAAGGAAAAGCCCAAGTACAGTACTTCTTTGATCAGTTTGTAGAACCTCCAAAATGGTTAAAAGAAAAAGGGTTTTGGCTTAACTGTTTTTCCAACAAGAAGATTGCGATTAAAGAATTTGAAAAAGTATTATTTTTTCATAAAACCCTTAGACTTAGAAGTAAGGGGACTCTTCAATTGATACAAATAGAATATAAACCAAGTAAAATTCCTTCCCCTTTCTGTTGTATTTTGCAGTTGTTGAGTATAGGAAGATTTGAAACTTCTGGATTACATCATTATCCAACAGGAACAAGATTTGCGTCAAAAATCAAGTTAGTCAATACAATATTAGTTAAGTCTTTTGAAAAACAGAAACAAAAAATTATAAATGATGATATTTCAAAGGAGAAAAAATGAAAAAGATTATTTTTGGTATTCTCATCGTGGTTTTCGGTTTAAGTTTGATTGCTCAAACAAAAGTTGAAACCACTGAATTTCTAGATAAAAACATTAATTTAAATTTTACATCAAAGACCTTTGAAAATTTTGCCAAATATTTGGAAATAAACCCAAATGTAATTAAAATTTTAGCTAGAAATATCAAAATAGAAGCCGAAATTGAAAAAAGAGAGGAAGTGTCGGTAGTAATTGTACTAGGATCAATATTGGCATTGATGTTGGTAATAGTAATTATTTCTCGTTGTTATCATCTATGTAAAAATTATGATGAAGATTTGATAGCTATTTTTTGGATAACATTTGGGTGTATTTTTATTTTTTTTATTGGGATTTTAATAGACTTGCATTACCTCAATTCTAAAATAAAATTTTCAGAATCATATGCTATTGAAGAAATTATGATAATAATGAGAAAGAGTTTATAAAATGACAGAAAGAGCAAAAGAAAGAGAAAAATACAAAAAACGAAAAAGAGAACTACAAACTGAGGTTCCCAAATTGAAATCAAAAAAGCCAAAAGGTAATTTTTGTATTGAATCAAAAATAACTTTAAAGAAAAATATAATTCCAAAATGGAAAGGGAAAATAGAACATGACTGGGAAGTAGAAAAACGAGGATATAAAACAAAAGAAGTTGCGGGAAAGGTGATGGGATTATTGATTACGAAATTTAAGAAATATTCTATGTTTGATGATTGCATAGTTGAATTCAGGATAAAAGAAAAATGAAAGATAAAATCGTCTTTTTAGTTAAATCTCATCGAGGTGATATTATTGGAATCTGGGGTAATGAATCAGATGCTAAAACCCACGCAGAAATGTTTAATGGAGTAGTTGATGAATTTTCTATGGATTGTTGCATGAATTTATATGCATGTGGTGATCGGTGTACGCATTGGAGTTATTGTGCTGAGTCAGAAGAAACTGCGGTCGAATCATATAGAAAATATAAGAAAAGGAGATAAAATGATGAAAGTTAAAAAAGACATCTGGAAAATGTTAAACCTTTGTCATGAGATTTCAAGTGATGATTTCTGGAATAAGATAACAAGCTATTATATTATTCCAGATAACCTACTAAAAGAAGAAGCAGATATAAAAAGAGTTAATGATGCTATTGAAATCATAAAAGAATTTGAAGATTCTCTTATGAGTCAGCCATTGGATTAAATATGGAAATTAAAAAAGGTTACAAAGTAGTTTCTGTTAAAGTAGTGAAAGATAAATTAAAATACTATTCATCATATGCTTATGGAAAAGCAAGAGTACAGTACTTCTTTGATCGTTTTATAGAACCACCTAAATGGTTAGCCCAAAAAGGATTTGAATTGACGTGTTTTTCTGATAAAAAATTAGCAATTAAATACATGTCCGAATTTTGGGTTATTCAACCCAACAACTTTTTTAAACTAATGGAAATAGAGTATAACCCAGCTGAAACCGAATGCCAAATTTGTTGTCACATGCATGAATTGGCGCGTGGTAAAATTATAGAAGCCCTGCCACATATAATGTCATTTCCAGGTGGTACGATATTCGCAAAAAGAATTAAATTAGTTCGATGTGATCCATTTGAAACAGTTCCGCTATATAGACGCACATTTGATGAAATACAGCCATATATTCGTGTTTGTAAAGAATGTGAACAAATGGTAGATCGAACGGATGAAAGAATTATTCATTTATGCAAGGAGAAAAAATGACTGAAAGAAAATTGGCGACAATTAGAGTAATTGATGATGTAATTGATATTCAAAATGCTGATAATATCCAATTAGCAATTATTGATGGTTGGAGTGTTGTGGTAAAGAAAAATGAATTCAAAGCAGGAGATTTATGTGTTTATGTTGAAATCGATTCTTTACTACCAGAAAGATCAGAATTTGAATTTCTAAGATCTAAAAATTTTCATATCAAAACAATGAAATTGAATAAATTTAAAGTGATATCTCAAGGTATTTGTTTTTCTTTGAGCATATTACCTTATAATGAATATAAAGTCAGTGATGATGTTACTGAACTTCTTGGGATAACGAAATATGACAAAGATGATGTATTGATTGAAAAGAAAAAACAAAATTGGTGGTTTAGATTTAAAATTGTTCGCTCACTCTTTTTACGAAAAAGTAGACGGAATGAATTTCCTGATTGGATTTCCAAAACAGATGAACCCCGCATTGAAAATAACATTTATTTTTTAAACAAAAAAATTCCATATATTGTAACAGAAAAACTAGATGGTTGTTCTGTTACATATGCAATGAAAAAGATAAAAACTTGGTATGGTCATAAATTCGAATTTATTGTTTGTTCACGTAATAGACGAGTATATGAAAATGATAAACAATATTGGGTACCTGTTTACAAACATGATTTGAAAAAAAGAATGAAAGATTATCTTAAATTTTATGGCAAAAATAAATCAACAGCGATTTGTATTCAAGGAGAATTAGTTGGGCCCGGAATTCAAAAAAACAAATATAAATTAGATGTTTTAGATTTTTTTGCATTTAACATGTTTCTTTTTAGATGGCACAATTACTGGGATTTTGATAAATTTACCATTGAATACAATGAACAAGAAATTTTTTGTGAAAATATATTCGGAGTTAAAAGAGTGCCGTTGATTGCCAATAATTTTGTGTTACCTGATACAATTGAAGAATTACGAAAATTAGTAAATCGACCATCTGCTCTAAACGACAAAGTGATGACTGAGGGCGGAGTGTTTAGAAATTATGAAAATAAAGTTTCGTTTAAATGTATCAACCCAGAGTTTCTTGTTAAATTTGGGGAATGACGTGATTATAATCAATGTTAATATTGAATGTATAAAAATAAAAGATCATCCCATAATAATCGAAGTTTATAGAACATTAAGTGATGATAAAATAACACCATTAGATTCTCCTATGGAAATTGAAATTTATAAAGTATCAAATAATGATAAAATAATAGGAACCCTTGTTTCTACAACTACAATCCCCGGAAATTCTTTCGATTTCAAAGATGTCTATAACAAAATAAATGATGCCATCAATATTATAGCAGGAATTATAATGGTTTGTACAAATAAGGTTAAAATACGAATTACGGCAAATTGGGCAGATCATATTGCATCACATTTAATAGCAAAATTAAAAAATCAAAAAATGATATATAAAATAATAGAAATGGTGGAATTATTGTGAACAAGCAAAATTTATTATCTATTGATGTCCCCTCTGATATGTCAATTGAATCTATTGATGAAGAAAAACAAATTGCCATTTGTACTTGGATTGATGTAAAATCTAAAAAAGTTTTTAGATGTGAATTTCCATTGTCTATGCTAGAATCTATAGATATAAAAGAAAACTAAATGATTATATTAGCTACTATTTTTGGGGCTTGCCTTTTTTATTTTATATGTAAACCAATAAAAAATGAATTCCTGAAATTACTGATATTTTTAATTTTAACCATGGGTTTCTTAAGTATTTGTATAGAAGTATTATATAATAAAGACAGGAGTAAAAATGTCAAATAAATACGTCGATCAATTTTATTCTTTGAGATGTCATCAGGATATATTAGATATTTTAGGTAAAATTCCAAACAGAACAAAAGAAATTACAGAATCAATGGCAGTTCTAAAAAGGTTGAGTAAACTAGACCATAAAAAATACCATCTAATTGATTTATGTGCAGGAAATGCTTTGACTTCTGTATTGGCGGCATTCATGTATAAATTTAAGTCAGTTACGGCTTATGATATTAAAAAACGAAAATATAATTATGATGCAGTTAAAAATTTCAAATATATTGAATGTGATATTATAAAATCTTATTCAGATTTGGAGGATGAATGGCTGGAGAAAAAATCAAATAATATTGTAATCATTGCTATTCATCCATGTAAAGATTTAGCATATCTCGTAGTCGATTTTTTTAAATCATTATTATTTAACAAAACAGTTCAATTGGTTATGATGCCATGTTGTCACAAAATGTCCGGGCAATACTTTTACTCCAACTCATTTAAAAAAGAAATCGGAGCATATAAATTGTATTGTTTAGAAATTTTAACATATGGATGGCCAATTGGCGATGGGGATGAAGGTACTAAAATCATAGAAGATAAATTTGTAATGTCCCCCAAAAATGTATTAATTTCAACTATTTAAAGAGGCTAAAATGATTCAATTAACTCATTATGATCTTGATGGTGCTGTTTGCACCATAATTCTGAAAGCAATTTATGGAAAATTCAAATACTATTGTTGTGGTTACGAAAAGAAAGATAAAAAGATAATGGAAATCCTAGAGAGAGAAGTACCACAAGAACTTTTCGTCACGGATTTCGTTATTGATATTCCCAACATTAAAAAACTTTCTAAAAAATTCGATGTTACTTACATAGATCATCATGAAGAATCAATTTCAAATGACATCGGAAGATTTGTAAAAAGTACTTTGCTAAAAACTGATCAAAGCGCCGCCCTACTATGTTATGAATTCTTTAAAGACCAAATGTTTTTGTTAGATACTAAAGGGAGATTTAAAAAACTTTGTGAGATTACAAGTGACTATGATTTGTGGATACATAAATTTAAATCTTCTTATTATCTAAACGAATTATTTTGGCATCATGGATTTTTTAATTTTGTTGATATCTTCGACAATGGTTTCGAAAAATTTTCGGTAGAACAAGTCAATATTGTCGAAAGTAAAATTAAACAAAAAATTGAAACCTTTAAGACTATAGAAAAAATCGAAATCGCAGATTCTACTCTGTTTTTAAATGGTGATACAAATTCTATGTTGATATTAAATGATATAGGGTTTTTTCATCCCAACTGTAAACTATACTTCTTTTATGACAAATCAACAAAAGGAATTCATATTAGAATTAAAACCAATAATTCTAAAGTAAACCTAAATTCGTGTATGGATATTGTTTTTTCGGGAAATAAATCGATTAAAACATATGGAGGACATCCTTATGCCGGAGCTTTTTACATGAACGGTGAACCATCATTAAATGAAATCATAGAAGTCGCGAAAAGTTTATCCTCCGAAATTCTTAAAGTTTTAACATGATATTCAATATAATAAATTATGTTTGAATTTGATTTGTATCAAAACTACTTGACTTTGAAATTTCATTTTACCTCCAAGAATTTCATGTTTGGAATAACTCACATTAGGAAAATCAAACAGAGATATGACGGCGACAAAAAAGTGGTTGAAGTACTTTCAAATTTAGTAAAATCAAAAGAGTTAACATTACCACAATTTAATACATTTTGTATTTCTAATTTCATTGATGATCCAAACAAATATGCCTTTGATTTTTTTAATCCTTCCTGTTTTGAAACATATCAGAAATGGCGTCAATATACAAAAAATCTTTCCGTTGGATTTGAAAAAGATTTGAAATTCATTTACAATGAGATTTTAAAAGAAGTTTCACTTACAGACAAACCTAGAATTATGTCAATGATTCCATTTGCTCGTGGAAAAATGTTTGAACTATTGGAAATAAAAAAGATTCATTTTTTAACTACGGTTATGATAGATTCATTTTATACCAGAGAGAAACTCTATCATATGAAACTATGGGAGAAATATGGATTTCTTATAGACAAATTTAAACTATTGGGAATACCAATGTTAGAAAAAGAAAAGATATCAATTTTAATATCAAAAGGAGAAAATTTATGAAAGAAAGATCTGAAGAAGCAAATTTCTTGCTAACTCGTTTAGCCGGAAGTGGATCTGAATTTGACCGAAACAGTTTTGACTCGTTAAAAGCAAAGGCCAAAGGTGGTGGATTTAAACAGGAAGAAGATCCACGGTTTTGGTCTCCTAAACGCGGTGAAGATGGTAATGGAAGTGCTATCGTTCGTTTCTGCCCAACCGGAAACCAAGGAGAATTTAAAGACGAACATATCATCGAAGTATTCAATCACAATTTCGAAATGCCCAACGGGAGGTATATGATTGTGGTTTGCCCAACAACTCATTTTCCTGGTGAATATGGTAAGTGCCCAATTTGTGAAATGAATGCTGAACTGTTTAAATCAGAAGATCCCGTAAAAAAGGAATTTTTGAAAAGTACACATAGAAAGAAAAAGTACATCACAAATGTTTATGTTATCGCGGATCCACTTGAACCCGAAAACGAAGGAAAATATTTTTTGTATGGGTTTGGACCTGGAAACAATAACAGTTTGATTCAGAAAATTTTATCTACGGTTGAACCAAAATTCATTGACATCCAAGTTAGAAATCCTTTTAACTTGAGACGTTCAAGTGATTTTGTATTCAGACTTACCAGTGTTGAAACTGTCATTGACGGCAAAAAATATTCAGTTGCTAACTATGGTGAAAGTGGTTATAAAACTGAAATTACTGAGTGGTCAGAAGAAAAAATTATTGAAGCTTCTAAATATATCGTTGATTTAAGAAAACTTTTGATGGAACCCAAATTTCAATCCAAGAGTTATAGTGAAATCCAAAAGAAACTACAAGACGGAATGGTTTATTCTAAATCCAATGTTGTAGTTGATACCGATTTGGTTTCCAAGGGAAACAAAGATATTCTTAATTCTGAAATTGAAGACGATGGAAAATTAAAGAGTGTTACTGAACTCTTTGAATCTGCAAAAACAAAAACAGAACCCCCGCCAACCCAAACAAAAAAAGAAGAGCTAGATTTTGATGGGCTAGAAGACCTTGATACCAAACCACCATTTACAGAATCAAAACCGGTAGAAGAACCAAAAACAGAGAAAAAAGAAACAAAAAAAGCAAAAAAAGAAGAACCAGTGATTCCGACGAAAACAGGTGGAATGACTCCCCAAGAGATTTTAGATAGTTTCGGTGACTAGATCTTAGCTAAATCCTTTTCTGTGAGAACCCGGAATTTCCATCCGCGGTTCTCACAGTATTTTTTAGCGTACATCCACTTTGATTGGTTTTTTAAATATTCAAACAATTTGTACTTGTAATGTCTATTCATTTTTTTCGGAGGTTCTGGAGGAAAACATTGTTCAAAGGGTTTGATTTCAATTATGATCTTTGTTGGGGCATTTGTTTTTCGATCTAACCAAATGCAACCAATATCAGGGAAATATCTGTGGTTTTCATGGACTTTCGTTATGGGATTGAAAAAAACATATGGTACTATTAGTCTTTCACTGAACCAATGTAAAATTCTTTCATTGGTATCAAATTTCATCATGAAATTTTTTTCTAACCCACTTCGATATATAATTTTTTGTGGGTCACCTAATATTTTTTTAGGATTGATTGCGTGATAAAATCCTTTATAAAAATGTTTCGTTCCCATTGATTGTATTTATAAATAGTTTTTGAGGAAATAGATGCCCAAACAACAATATAAGTATCCGTTAGATGGTAGAATAACTGGAGATAGGTACATTATTTTCAGTTGCAAATCATATAAAATTGTTGGGCAAGACGGAGAAAAGGCAAGCGTAAATCAAAGATTGATTACTCAAATTTGTTTACCTCATCCAAATGAATTAAGCGAAATTAACATTCAACAATGGGGACCAACAGCCCAATTAGGTTGGTCTACTCCACTTAAGAAAGCAGTGGAAAAATTGAATTTGGGTGGGGCAGTAACAATGGAAGTTGTTAAACGAACTGGGAAAGCCATAAACCCCTCGGAAATTTTATTGTATAGTGGACCTGAATTACGTTCTTTTAGTTTTTCATTTGAGTTGGTTCCAAAAAACCAAAAAGAATTAAATGAAATACATGACATCATAATGTGTTTCAAAAAATTTAGTTTACCTGAAGGTTCCCCAACTTCAGCAACTCTAGGATTTCCTTGTGTTTGGGGTATAGATATTTTAGGAATGAATGGTAAAAGAGATCAGACCATTGATTTTGGATTGAAAGATAGAGATTTTGCATTGACCACATATATTCCAAATTATACCCCGGATGGATTTTTTTATGCTTTCAAAAATGGATTTCCAGTAAAAACAGTTATTCGTTTAGATATGACAGAAACTGCTCCACTATATAGAGACGATATTTTGTGGGGCTAAACATGAAAACAATAAAACAAATATTCGAAGAAGCATTAAGTCTTGATGTAGCCAAAAAATTTTCAAAGGATTGGAACCGAGAACATTATAACAATTGGTTTGGAAAAAATGTATATAGACTTTATTTTGATCATGACTCTGGGGACTTTCTTGACGAAAG